>ERZ1034925.271-NODE-271-length-26352-cov-8.934898_pt1 | contig 26352 bp, 22 predicted proteins | sample MGYA00520687_ERZ1034925 | MGnify/ENA primary metagenome ERZ1034925 (study PRJEB33766, sample SAMN09781758) | gut metagenome | biome: gut microbiome | host: Homo sapiens | place: Madagascar | study: EMG produced TPA metagenomics assembly of the PRJNA485056 data set... | reverse complement strand
CAAAAAGCCAAAGAAGAAAAATCAAAACAATAATTTTATTGTCGAGAGGTTAAAATGAATATAAGAAAAGCAACTGAAAAAGATTTAGACTCCATAATGAATGTTTATGACCATGCCAGAAAGTTTATGGCTGATGCCGGGAACGCCTCGCAGTGGGAAAATGGCTAGCCAAAACGTCAGCTTATTGAGCAAGATATAAAGTGTGACAATTTTTATATTTGTGAAAATAATGACAAAATCTCTGCGGTTTTTTGCTTTTTTGTTGGAATTGAGCCATCTTATAAAGAGATTTTTGATGGGAAATGGTTGAATAATGAAAAATATGGTGTTATTCATCGAATTGCTGTTATGAGCACAAAAAAGGTGTTGCATCTTTTTGCATTCAATGGTGTAAAAATCAGTGGCATAACATTAAAATTGACACCCACAAAGACAATTTGCCAATGCAACATACAATTTTGAAAAACGGCTTTACTTATTGTGGAATTATCAAAAAAAGATGATGGCACAACAAGATTAGCTTATCAAATCTCAGTCTAAGCTTTCTAAAACACCTTATTACAAAGCGATTATTTCAAAAGTTCTTTCATGTCAGGTTTGTTCATTGCAGTGTATTGAGCCTGAGCAGGTGTTGTTGCGACTTCTGTTTGTTTTGCTTCAACATTTGTGTCTGCTTTGGGTCCTACAGCCTGTTGAATGTTTTGCTGTGCAGCTTGTGCATTTTCGCCTTGTTTTGCTTTCTCTGCAGCCAATTTAGCTTTGCGTTTAGCTTCCGACTTGTTTGTCATATAAATGTTCAATTTCGGAATTCCAAAACCAAGAATTATACCAGAATACAAGTAGCCGGCAACTTGGGCAATGCTTAAGGCTCTTAATTTGCCTTTTGTTTCTTTTCTTACAGCTTCTGAAACTCTAGCGTCATCAAGTTTTTTCAACAAGGTTTTGAATGATAAAGCTTTTCCATTTTCAACAGAATCAATACCACAAGCTTTTAGACCTCTGTGTAAAACTTCATCTCGAGTTGCCATTGGTGCTTTAAATATTTTGTTAAAGAAGCCTTTGCCGTGTTCTTTTTCACTGTAATTCAAAAGATTTTGATCCATTGAGTTTGCAACCATTTTGGCAACAAAGTTACCCAAAATCAACCAGTTGAAAAAGCCCAAAGTATCTTTTACTGCTGATTCTCTGAGTTCATCTTTATCCCTTGCAGACATAAATCTTGACATAATTGTCATACCATAAATGAATTTATATTGATCCAATGTTGGGTTAAGTCCTTTATATTGGAGCTTTTTCATAATTCCACTTACGCCACCTTTAAAACCTATTGTAGCAAGCGAAATTGTCATAAATCCGGCTGCAGCAAGAGCTTTCATTATTTTAAATCCGCCAGATTTATCTTTTTCCCTACCTTCAACTCCTACAAAGCCATCGCTTCCGGTTTTTTTCTTTGTTAGGTAAATATTTAAAGGTTGAATAGACATACCAACTGCAGATGCAATTCCTAAACCTATTAATGCCCTGTTTCGGTTCATTTTTTGCATTGATTTTAAGAATTCATCAACATTAATTTCTTTCGCACTAAATGCTCTTGTTACGTTATAAATTCCGTCCAACATGTTAGAAAGGGTTGTTGGTTGGCTTTCTTTAGTCAAACGGAAACCGTTTTCAGAGCCTGTAACGTGTGTGATAACAGATTGTGCATATTCTTTTAAATCTTTTGTAATTGTAATTGGCGCATTTTCTTTGTTTTTCAAAGTTTCTGTAAACTTGCCAACAATATCATCAATGTTTTCTTGCGGAATGTTTTTCCACTCATCTCCAACACGAGTTTGAGCATTTTTGAATACTGTTTGAAGATAATCGTTAAGTGTATCTTTGCTACCAGATTTAACTTGTGCTGTCCAAGTATCTCCAAGAGTTTTTAAAGTATCATCATCAACAAACATTTTTTGAGCTTTAACTCCGAATTTTGAGTTAAGTGCTCCTGCAAGCATTATACCACCGAGAGTTCCGTATAAGCCAACTAATGAGTGGTTGATTGTTCCAGAAGATTCTCTTCTTGCTGTTTCCATACCGGCATCAGGTCCACGGTTTACCATATCAACGGTTGTTCTCGGAATAACCATTGAACATAAGTCAACTGCGTTAGCCCCCCAAGCCTGATTTGTGTCTAAGAAACGCAATCCTGTTGTAATTGCAGCATAAGCGTTTCCAAAATTTGGTTGAGCCGGATTTTGTTGTTTTTTCTCTTTATAATTATTGTTTTGTATTTGGGGTAATATTTGTTGAACTTTCATTTTATCTCCTTACGAATTCACAAATGCTTTAAATGTTTTGTTGTCCTGTAAACGATTTCTTGAAAAATCGTATGTGGTGCCGGTGGTTTTGGAGGCACTACTTACTTCTTTTTCTGCAGTCGCCGAGGAGGACACTTGGGAGGAGGTTGTGGAACCGACTCCTTTTTCAGCATTTAATTTCGCAAGTTCTTCTGCGCGTTTTTTGTTAGTTTTCGACCTTGTGTATAGTGGTATAAATACGCCCAATGACAATAGAGAGAACACAATATTGCCAAGTTGACATAGTGTACGTAGTTTCTTATCTTTGATTGTACCAAGCTCATCAGAAGATTTCAAGCTTGTATGTTTAGCCCAATTCCAGAATTTTTGAAGAGGGTTAGCATTCGGATCAGCTTCTTTCAATCTGTTAATCAAATGAGTTCCAGGATTTTTCTTTTCTAGGAATGTAGCAATACCTTTTGCAACATAGTCACCTAAGAAGTAGAAACTTGAGAATGTTGCAATATCACGAACAGTAGCTTCTCTAAGCTCGTTTTTATCCTCAGATGCTCCCATACGGCTTGCAAATGTCGCTGTAGAGATAATTCTTGCCTGATCCATTGTTGGGAAAATCCCTTTAAACTGGAAGATGTTTTTCAAAACAGGTCTGTCCATGAACATTGAAAGTCCACAAACACCAATCATAGACCCGATTGAGATGAATTTTTGAGCAAGAAGTTCTGCTTTTTCTTTCGGTGTCATTTCTTTGTGTTCGTTATCTTTGCCGAAATCTTTGTATATCGGAGCACCTTTTTGACCAGATGTTTTGTGTGTAATCCATCTGTTTATAGGCTGCATAGAGATTGCAAGCGGAATAATAACGCTAAGTCCGCCAATACTTTTCCAGTTGACAAGTTTAACAGCTTTTTTGCAGTATTCCGATAATGTTTTGCTATCAGTAATTCCTTCTTTAAGTGTGCCACGAAGCATTTTAACAGTATCTGAACAAATTGATTCAAGGTTGTTAGAGAAGAATGCTTTGTCAGTCTTAAATCTAATGTTTTCTGCAATGTGAGTTTCTTCAACAATTGCTCTGTATGCTTCTTTAACTTTTTTAGAACTGTGTTGTTCGCTTAAAACGGCATCAGTAAGTTCGTTTACAGCTTTATGAAGTTTTTCGTTTCCAATCTTACCAACGAGATTACCTTCTTTATCTCGAGCAATATTGAAGATATCTGCAAAATCTTTTGTTTCAGTACCGTCAACACCTACTAGGCTGCCGAGTTCATCTCTAAATGTGTTATAAATTCTTTCTCTTTGAGTTAAAGCGTTATTTTCAAGATGTTTGCCATAGAAATCATTGATTTTATGAATTCCATCTTCGTTAGCCCAAGTGCTAGACAAGTTTGATTTACCAAAATTACCCATAATAGGGCGTTGCAATAACTTAGTAATTCCGGCAACAATAAATCCAGGAATTAAACAGTTTACAATTAAGCCTGAAGATTCTCTTCTAAATGCCTCAAAACCTGCATATCCGTTTGATTCTTTGGTTTCGATAACAGTTCTAGGTACGATAGCAGTAGACATATCCAAAACAGTAACGTTTACCATTGGCTGTTTTTCGCATTGTTGAATAAGCCAAACTGCACCATCAGCCAATCCTGTGAATGATTGCTGCTGCCCTTTTTGTTTACTGTTATCCCTTCTCGGGGTATTGTTATTTACACTAGCTAAATTGATTTTTTCTATCATAATTAAGTCTGGATTAAAACTACACAACTATTATACCAGTTACACGTTATATTAAAAGTCGGGCAAAAAAAAAGTTGCGTCGAAATTGGCGAATGTTAAGGTTATGTAAAGATGAATTTTTGCGTTTTTTTCTAAAAATACAATAATTAGTTTGAAAAATTTTAAACTTTTGTTAGTTTTTTGTTTGAAAATTATTGTAAATTTTTGTTAAGAAAAATGATTTTATCTTGATTTTTAGCCAAAAAACTTCTTATTTGTAGCTTTTTACAAATTCTATGGCATGGTCTTTGTCTGTAATATCGCCATTAATTTGAGCTTCATGAAGCGCTTCCATAATCTCGCCGAGTTGTCTTGAAGGTTTGATATTCAAAATCTTCATAACTTCGTTACCGTCAAGTAATTTGGGAAGTGGTTTTAGAGTTTCTCGCGCTTCAAGATAAAATCTCAAAAGCATGTTCAAATATGTGATATTGTGCTCTACAATTTCATCAGTAATTTCAGGCCCACGAGCCGAAAGCCTGTCAGCTTGTGCCAAAATGATTTCGTCGATTGAATTCATATCCATTTTTCTAACATATCGCATCATTATTTTTTCCGTAATCTGAGGTGAACTCATTACGTGTGACGGATAAATATGATATTTAATCATTTGCGAAATATATTCAATTTGTTTGTTTGAAAAATGTAGTTTTTTTAAAATTTTAACAGACATTTTCGAACCGACATCGTCATGCTTGATAAAGCGGTGCTTGCCTTCTTCAATTGTCCAAGTCGAAAATTTGCCGATGTCATGCATAAATGCAGCAAGTTTTAAGTGTGCAAGTCTTGAAAATCCCCCAAAATCAACTCTATCAAGATGTTCTTTTACTTCGTCAGAAGAATTTTCGTACAAATTTTGCACCTGTCTGACTGTTTCAATCGAGTGTTGGAACAAGTCTAAGTGGTGGTGTGAATTTGGTGGAACTTGCTTTAATTCCTTTACAAACGGAAATATTTCTTCCAAAAGCCAAGTTTTATTCATGTTTTCAAGAGCTTTGGCAGTGTATTTGCCACTAAAAAGCGCCATTATCTCATGTGTAATTCGCTCAACTGCAGGTTTATGAATTAAGTCAACATATCTGCAAACAGCATTAATTGTTTCAGGTGCAAGTTCAAAGCCGTATAGAGCCTGAAATCTGTACACTCTTAAAAGTCTGAGCGGATCGTCTACAAAATTAAGTTCATTAACATAATTTATGCATTTATTTTTTATATCTGTAACACCGCCGGAAATATCTATAAGTTCGCCAGTTCTAAGATTTACGGCAATAGCGTTGATTGTCAAATCTCTTCGCATTAGGTCGTTTTCAATAGAATCACCGACTGGGTTTGTTACATCAATATAATTAATCTTGTCAGGAAGTACAATTCTATAAATTTTATTTTCTTCATCTAACGGAACAAAAGTTGCATCAAAAAGTTCTGCAAGTTTTAGTGAAAAACTTCTTGCATCTTCGTCCATAACGATAATGTCCCTATCAGAACTTTCAAGTCCTAAGTAAAAATCCCTGACAGTACCTCCGACAATATATATTTCATTGGTAAAAGTCTTTTCGATTTTTGATAAAATTTTGTCTGATTTAATTTTGTCTATAATTACTGAATTCATAAATTATGTTTCCTAACGCAACTGTTACTGCTGTATCCGCTTTCAAGATAAGTTCTCCAAGTGTGAGCATTGGAATTTTATTATCTTCAAAAAGCTTGAATTCTCTTTGTGAAAAACCACCTTCCGGTCCGATTATTACAACAATTTTTTCACCATTTTTTATAGGAAAAGTTTTGCAATATTCATGAAGTGTTGTTGTGGCAAGTCTTTCACAAAAAGCGATTATTTTGTATCCTTTGTTTTTTAATTCTATAACATTTTCTAAATTCGTCAAGTCAAAACAAGTTGGAACGTAGGCTCTTTCGCATTGTTTAAAGGCTTCAAACATTATTTTTTGCCACTTTGGAATTTTCTTTTCGATTACAGAAGTTGCAAGAGCACAATTGTCTGTTTTTATCGGATAAACTCCATCTGCGCCGAGTTCAGTGGCTTTTTCAATGACTAAATTTTGCGCATCACTTCTTAGGGGGCTTTGAGCGAGGAATAAAGAAAATTCAAGTTTCCTGTTGGATTTGTAAGATTTTTCTATTTTTACCGTAATTTCTTTGTTGGTAACTGTTTCGACTTGTGTTTCATATTGAATTTGATTTTCGTCAATAAGAAGTAAGTTTTCGCCACATTTTATTCTCAAAGACTTTGCAATGTGATTAAAAGTATCTTTGTCCGAGATAACAACTTTGTTTTCGTTTATATCTAATGAATTTATCAAAAATTGTGGCATATTAACTCCTTGCATAATATATTATTACAAACAAAAATTTTTTAAAATAGTAGGGTTGAAAAGCTTGTGAAAATATGTTATAATTAAAATTGTTATATATATTTTTTGAAAGAGAGGAAGTATTTATGAAGAAATTTGATTTTAGAAGAGCCGTCGGGGGGGGGCAGTGCACGGGAAATAGCTGCTAAACATGCTGCCTTCACTCTCGCCGAAGTCCTAATTACTCTCGGCATCATCGGGGTAGTTGCGGCACTAACATTGCCGACTCTTATTCAAAATTATCAAAAAACTGTTCTTGTTACTCAATTAAAGAAAGAAATAAATACAATTTCAAATGTATATAAAATGGCTTTAGCTACTGAAGGGGTAGATTCTATGTTCGATTCTTCTTTTCATCCTCCGGTTACGACCGGAGCTATTGAGTTAGATAAATTAATACAAGAATATGCAAAAGTTACAGACATTAGTAATAATACTAAAATGAAGGATATATTTTGTTCAGCTACACAAGAATGTGGAAGTTATGCTACGATTTATCTTTTGAATGATGGAGGTTGTATTCATCCAACAAATATTTCAGGGGTTGATTATGGCACGGGAGAAAAATATCACAAAATTTCATATTGGTATTTAGATGTAAATTGTCAAAAAGGACCTAATAAGGCGGGACGCGATATTTTTGAACTTATGTTTGACCAATATGGAAAACTAATAATTCCTAAATCTGCGGTTTGTTTGCCTACAATGTCTTCTAAGGATATAGATGATTTAATTTCTGAAACCGCAGAGGCGAATGGAATGACAAAAGATGAGGTTGAAAAAGCGATGGAAGATTATATGGGAACAAATTGGAAATCAGAACCTTCTCCGGACTGTTTATATTCAATTATTAATGACGGTTGGAAAATGAATTATTAGCTTCCAATTTTAACAATTTTTCTTTAACGTTCAAGCCTTCGGCGTAGCCCGTAAGGTCTCCGTTTTTGCCGATTACACGGTGGCAAGGCACAATGATACAAATTGGGTTGTTGTGGTTTGCCATTCCGACTGCTCGGCTTGCTTTTTCATTGCCAACTTTTTTAGCTATATCTTTATAAGTCACAGTCTTGCCATAGGGAATTTGTCGAAGCGCCTCCCATACACGCATTTGAAAATCTGTTCCATTTTGTTTCAAAGGAATATCAAAGGTTTTCCGCTTTCCGGCAAAATACTCCAAAAGCTCTTGATAAGTCTTTTTTATCAACTCTGTTTCTTTTTCAGGAGCCTCAATTCCTCTGAAATTAAGCCCGACAATTTTACCACAATCTTCTGCAATATAGACTTTTCCAAGCTCTGTGTCATAAGAATACTGATACATCTATGACTCTTTCAAATGTTTTATGTGTTTGTAGATATAAAGCACTCCAAGCACGCCAAAAATTACAACAATTGCGATATCAAATTTGTGCCAAATATGTTTGAAAGCTTCCATATTCTGACCCATTTTTACGCCGACATAAACTAAAACGTAGCTCCAAACAAGTGAGCCCAAGAAAGTTAATGTAAAAAATACTCGTTTTTTAGCTCTCAAAATTCCTGCTGGAAGTGAAATAAAAGTTCTTACAACAGGCAACATTCGACATAAGAAAAACGCCCAATCACCGTATTTTTCAACCCATTTATCTGCTTCGTCCAAATCTTTATGTGAAATAAGGAAGTATTTGCCATATTTTTCAACGAATTTTCTTCCGCCGAAAAATCCAAGGTAATAAGATGGAACAGAACCCAAAACACAGCCCAAAGCTCCGGCAATAGCTGCGATATGAAAGTTCATCTCACCTTTGCTAACAATATATCCTGCAAACGGCAAAATTGCTTCACTCGGTAGCGGAATGTTGCAAGACTCAATCGCCATCAACAAGCTGATGCCGAATGGTCCCAAATGTGTAATAATGTGTTCTATAAAGTTTATTAAATGTGCTAATACTAAATTTATCGCTTCCATAATCCCTCTTCTCTCAATTCTCAATAAAAATTATTTTATGACTTCAATTGTGTCGTAGTCAACCAAATATGGCAAATGTTCTTCTGTGATAAGTTCTCCTGGAAGCAAAACTGCAATCCCCGGAGGACATTCTGCGATTACCTCAGCAGAAATTCTGCCAACAGCGTGCTCTTTGGAAACTGTTTCTTTGTGTGAATAATATGCCTCTCTCAAAGTCATTTTGATAATAGGCGTCAACATTGGCATGTGCTTTTTCTTTTCAAGATAGCAAATATCTGTGTAGTTTGTTTTATCAATTTTTTGAAGGCATTTTACCAAATATTGCATATCACTTCTTGTGTTACCAATGTTTGACAAAATCAAAAGTCCGGCGTCAGATGCACTTTCAACTTCAATATTAAAATCGATTTCCAATATAGATTCAAGACGTTTCCCAGAAAGTCTGTCATCTCTGATAAATACTTTGGTAATATCTGTTTTGAACCCGAAGTCAGGCTTCAAGTGATGAATGTGTTCAAGTTTGTCGATTTCACGACGAAGATATTTTGCGTTTTGAACAGCGCGTTCAAGTTGTTTTCTGCCACGAGGACTATCTAAGTTTGCCCTTGCAGCATCAAGACTTGCCAATAGCATCAATGATGGACTTGTAGTATGCAAAAGTTTTAATGCTTTTTCAACTGCATCAGTATCAAGTTTTGAGTTTTCCGCGATATGCAACATAGAACTTTGGCTCATACTTCCGCCCGTTTTGTGTAACGAGTGAACAACCGCATCAGCCCCTAGTTTTAGGGCTGTTGTTGGAAGGTGGTTGTTGAAATTCCAAAGGCAAGCGTGCGCTTCATCAACAATTAGTGGAACATCGTATTTCTTGCAAACTTCAGCAATTGATTTGATATCAGAAACAACGCCTTCATAAGTCGGGTTGGTAATCCACACCATGCCGGCTTGAGGATTATTTTTCAACATTTCTTCAACAGATTCAGGAGTTACACAACCCCAAATTCCCCATTCTTCAAGTTTTTTAGGAATAAGCCAAATAGGTTCTGCGCCGGAAATAATCATTCCTGTCAAAATTGAGCGGTGACAGTTTCTGTTTACAATAATTTTTTCACCTTTCTTTGTCAAACCCATTGCAAGTGCAAGGTTTCCGGCAGTTGAGCCGTTTAACAAAAAGAAAGTCTTTTTAGCACCAAAAGCTTCTGCAGCAAGCTCTTGTGCCTCTTTGATAGGCCCTGTTGCAGGGTGAAGAGTCCCGAGTCCGTCAAACTCATCTGTCGTATCAATCGAAAGTGCCTTTGTTCCGATAAGTTTTCTAAACTCTGGCAAAACTCCATTCCCCTTGGTATGTCCTGGGATATGAAATTGATATGTCGGACATTCGTAAGCGTTTTTAAGTGCTTCTACAATTGGGGCGTATGTTTTAGTTTTTTTATTATCTTGTTGATTAATCATTTTATTAGCTTTTGCATTTGGTGCAATTTTATTCTTTGTTACATTTGTCATAATTATTAATATACACTAAAAAAAATTTTTTTTGCATAGATTTTATGATACATTAATATTTGTGAACAGGTTTTTTATAGTTTTATTTTCAATAATTTTTATGATGTCTGCAACTAGCGCAGATGCAAGGATTTTCGGCAAAAAAACAGTTTCCAATGACTATGTTCGAGATTTTGATGAAGTTAAACTTATTGATCCAATTCCTGAAAATTTTAAATCTCCAGATATTCCAGATGTACCCCAAGAAGATCCATTGCTGGAAGGTGGCGCCTCTGTTGGAGAAGGACAAGAGTCTGTTGATAAAGAAGATGTTGATTTGGACGAGATTGATGATGATTTGCCGGAAAACAACTCAGAACAACTTCCTCGCTTTGATTTGAATAATCCTGAAAACAAGCAAGAATCAAATGCGTTGAAGCAGATTTTTGAGATTGATAACAATATTGAGGCAGAATTTTCACTGTTTGATAATTTTAATGCTGATAAACAAGACAGTTTGTTTGGTGAAAATACGCTTATCGGAAAGATTTTGAAGCAAGATATTTCAAGAACAGATGTTCCTTCATATCTTTTGAAAAAGCAATTAACGTTTAGACCGCAAAAAGGAATTGTTTCTAAAATTCAATATTATGGTGCTTTTCAAGGGGATTTGTCGTCAACTTTCTTAGGAAGTGATTACGATACTAGCTATGATATCGGATTTTTGCAATTCGGTGCGATAGGAAAATTCCGCAATACTAAAAACGATTTCAAGATTTTGTTTAACCCACGCCCAGCAAGTGGTAGGACTTATATGCAAAATTTTATTGCTGATGCGTACATTGTAAATAGTAGTATTCCTCATCACAAGCTTGTTGTCGGATATTCAAGAAACCAAGTTGGCAAAGAAGGTGGCGCAAGCTCATACATTTTGCCATTTGTAACACGTTCTCAAATCGCAAGAAATTTTGGCTCCACTCGTGCGCTCGGTGTAAGATTAATCGGAAATTACTCTTTGATGGATTATAACCTTGCATTTAATTCTTCTGACAGATATTTTCACACGCCTTTTGCAGGACCTGAATTTACGGGCTGGGTTGATTTTAAACCACTTGGCAAAACAGATGGTAGATACGGAAATTTGACCTTCGGTGGAGGTATAAATGCCGGCCATAATAGGACAAATTATACTGTCGGGTCTTTCTATATTGGTTATAAATATAAAAGGCTTTGGACAAATTTTGAATACGGCATTGCAGACGGCTACAACGGCTCATTTGTAAGCACTAAAAAGGCGCAAGGTTTCAATTATACAATCGGGTATAAAATTCACCCGAAAGTGCAGCTAATAGCTCGTTACGACCAATTTGACCCGGATAGAGATGTTGCGCATAACACAAGGAGAGAATATTCTGCAGGTATAAATTATTTTATCAAAGGGCAGGCTGTACGTTTAATTTTGAATTATGTTTTTTGTAATAATCAGAATTCAGAAGATAGTCACAGAATTATTTTTGGAACACAATTGTTGTTATAAAAGAGTCAGACATTGGAATTGTCTGACTTTTAAGTTTTTATGCTTTAAATTTATTTTTTACCATAATTTTGAGAGGTGGAATTTCTGCGTCTCGTCCGCCAAAGTGAGAATAAGTGTATGTTCTTGCGGTTTTAGGCTCAAAAATTCCGTGAATTAGTTCTGTTTGATTTTTGTAGTGTTCAAATTGATATTTGTAAAATTCTCTATCAGTATCATTTAGCAACATAAATGTTTTTGTCTTAAATAGTGGCTTGTAGATAGTTATTGAATTATTTTTAAGTTGCGAAATCTTTATAAATTCTACATTTGGGAAAAGTTCTTGAACTTGCTGCTCTGAAAGTTCTGCTTTGGTGAACCCATTTGACGTGAACTTAAGTTTGAAAAACTTTAATTTGTATGGATTATAGCCGATTAGCTCGTTATTTTTTAAGAATTCGTAGCAAGTGTCGGTATCAAAAGTTTTTCCGTTGAATTCATATTCTGAATATCCGCCACTGCCGATTGTGTAGTGGTGTGTGAGCGAGTAATTGTCTGCACATTTTGTATCCCAAGTTTGAGTTTTAGGGCAGAAAGTAATTACTTGTTTGTCTTTAACTTGGTTTTGAACAATTGCTTCATTGTAATTGTAGGCAAATGTAGTGTTGGCGCATAATACAACGATTGCAAGTAAGATTAATTTTTTCATAAAGCCTCCTTTGATGGAAAAATCATAATACAAAAAATAAATATTGCAATATGAGATTTTGTATTATAATTAGTTTGGTTGACAGCCGGTTGAAAAACCGAAAAACGGAGAGCAAAATCTCCGTTTTTATGATAGAATTTAATTGTGGCCTCGTAGCTCAGCAGGATAGAGCAGTGGTTTCCTAAACCAAAGATCATGCGTTCGAATCGCATCGGGGCCAAATATTTTAAGCTTTTTGAGTTTGGTCTTGTTTTGCTTCGTTTTTAGCTTTTTTATGTGATAAATATTTTTCACACAACCAGTTTGCAGGTTTTGTTACTACAACCGGGACGAAGTATCTGTAAACAAAGCCAAATACTAAGATAGATTTTAAGGCTCCCATACCCTTGATTTTGCCTTCAAGTTCCTTCGGTAATTCTGAGATATAGCCTTGTTTTACAAGTTTATTTGTAAATTTATCCAGTTTTAGCCTTTCAACAGTTTTTACAGATGTTTCAGCGTCAGCAGCATCTTGAATCGCTCCTTTTACAGCATGTTCAAAAAACTCTGTAAAACCGTTATAGCCTTTTTGCCCTTCTTTTGGCATTTTCAAGGCTTCTTTTATTTCATCTGCAAATGCATTTATATCTCCGTTTGGATTTTCTTTAAGTTTTTTGTTGAGTTTGTCAATCCCTTTATTAATATTTCGGAAGTTTACTCCAAAATTATTATCATCAATTTGACAACCAATATATTTTGCAGTTGTATTTTCCCACCAGTTTTTCAAATATTTATCAAGAGAATACGCACCTGCTGTTGATGCTATGAATGTTAAGCCTTGGTTTACTGCAAGAGTTTGTTTTCTGTCTTTGTCTAACTTGTCATTTGTCAAAGTTTTTTCCATATACAAACCACTTGTAACCAAAGAACCTAGTGTTAAACAATGTTGGAATAAATTTTCACTATTTCTTAGTTTTTTAGCAATATATAACATAGGTTTACTGTCAATAATTTTAGCAGTAAAATGTTCTGCTATCTTATCTGTAAACTTATCATACAAGTCGGTAATAGGTTTGAAAAATCCTGATCTTTCTTTTGTTGCTTGTCCCGCGATCTGCCCGATAACATCGCCAGCATTTTGCACAGGATTAGCTGTAAAGCTTTGTGGTTTTGGTTTGCAACATTGAAGATTTTGCTTATTATATTGATTGTAAGAATTAAAAGAGTTTAATGTTACGTTCATTATTGAACACCTCCTTTGAATTCTTTAAACGCCGGTTTGTCAATAAAATCCATATTTGTTGGAGTTGTCATATTATTTATATCCTTTGTAGCTTCTGTCTGTTCAGGTTTCTTTTTCTTTTCTACACCGAAAACGTATTTCAAAATTGGTGGAATTAACGCGATCGTAAGAATTGATCTTGGGATTGCAATAATTATGTCCGGAAGATTTTTAACTAATGTTTGCAATGATTCTCTTATCGCTTTTACAGCCTTATGTAAATATCTAGCTCTTTTATTAACTATTTTCCCCGTTATTTTATCTCGTAAATTCGCTAATGGTTCAAGTTTTTCTTCTTTTTCTGCTAATCGAACAAGGGTTTTACTTAGAATTTTTGGATTTCCATTTTTATCTTTTATCAGATTATCATTTTTATCAGTAGCATAGCCATTTCCTTTGAACAATCTTTGAACTGCTCCATCAAGAGGGCTTGTGATAATTACTGATGCTACAAATCCTAAGATTGCTGATGCCATTGAGTGCCCTGATGCATAAATTTTATCTTCTTTATCCTTTTTCCCCGGAAGTGCAAGAATTGTTGCAGGACGCATAACACCTGCTAAACCGAGTGCAACTAATGCACTTGTTGCTACGTTGTGTTTATCTGTATATGCTAAAAAATTATTAAACCATTTGCTGGCAAATATACCGCCCTTTTTAGCAACACTAACGGCAGCCTCACTCTTACCCGTAAAACTGCCGTTATAATTCGCACTATATCCTCTATTATTGTCATAAGCTCCCTTAGTTTTCTCCCTAAAATTCTGGGGTTCCGAATGGAGCCTTGATGTACCCTGATTTAGGGTAATATCACGTTGTAATTTTGTTATTCTCATTTTTTCACCAAATAAACTGTAATGCCTTCTACATTTATTCTAAAACAAAGGAAAAATTTTTTTGCTAGTAGGTTAAAAAATGTTTACAATTAAAATTAGGGAGTAGAGATGCTTCCCTCACCCGAATTTCTAAGTTCGCTTTAGCTCACAAAGAAATTCTACCCTGTCTTGAATTTGCTCCACGCTCTCAGAGTTCCGCAAAAGCGTCATGGTCGCAACTTGCTTCATCAGCTCGCTATCCGGACTTGTTGCACTCTGTCCGTCCGTAAATTCGCTCTCCCACATAGGGTCGAGGGGTGACTCCGTAATCAACTACATATCAAATCCCAAGTCCAATGTTGGAGCTTTTGCAACAATTGCACTTGATGAGATAATATCAACGCCGGTTGATGCAATTGCGTTTACTGTTGACAAGTTTACGTTTCCGCTTGCCTCCACAATCGCTTGGTGATTGATGATTTCAACCGCTTTTTTCATTGTATCAACTGACATGTTATCAAGCATGATAATGTCCGCTTTAACCTCAACCGCCTCTTTTACTTGCTCAAGTGTATCGCATTCAACTTCAATTTTATGAGCATGCGAAATGTTTTTTCTTAATTTATTTACCGCATTGGTTAAAGATCCTGCAAGTCTTATGTGGTTATCTTTAATCATTGCGCAATCAGAAAGATTAAATCTGTGAAGGGCTCCACCACCAATTTTTACCGAATATTTTTCGAAAGCCCTAAAATTTGGAGTTGTTTTTCTCGTATCAACAATTTTGGCGCTGTAAGGTGCAATTGCATCTTGGTATTTTTTTGTTTCTGTTGCAATTCCGGACATTCTTTGAATATAGTTAAGCGAAACTCTTTCGCCCATCAACAAGTCTTTTGCCGGTCCTTCAACGTCAGCAATTTTGTCGCCTTTTTGGATTTTATCACCATCTTTAAAGTAAAATTTTATTTTTACATCGTTTGAAAGCACGTCAAAAACCGTTTTGAAAACTTCGCAACCACAGAGAACTCCGTCACATCTTGTGTTTAGCTCTGCTTTTAAATAATCTGTATCTTCTGCTAAATTTTCTGTCGTAATATCGCCATAGCCGATATCTTCCATCAATGCTGATTTAACGTGATCTTCTACATAAAATTTACTTAACATAATCCGGTACCTTATCTTCTTTTGTAATAATACTGTGAACACATTCCTCATTTGTTTGCGGAAAATCTGTTCTGTAATGCGCTCCACGAGATTCTTTACGCATTAGCGCCGATGTTGCAATTAATTCTGAAACTTGCAACATGTTGCGGAATTCGTATTCTTCTCGATTTATGCATTTATGTGAACGTGGAAATTCTTTTCTAAGCTCTTCAAGTTTTTCTTCCGCTGTTTTCAAAGAATTTTCATCTCTAAAAATTCCGACATAATCCCACATTATGTCTTTCAATTTTTTCTTTAATGTCGGAATGTCCAATTCTTCAGTAATACCATCTTCTTTTGTGTACAAGTCCAAAGTTGATTTGATTGTCTCATCTATTTGTTTTGGGGATTTCAATTCCTGTGTTTTAAGATAATCTGCAACTGAATAAGCGCAAACAACGCATTCCAAAAGCGAATTACTTGCCAATCTGTTACCACCGTGAAGTCCGGTTGAAGAAACTTCACCAATTGCATAAAGCCCGTTAATAGATGTTTCTCCACGTAGATTTGTCTTGACACCACCCATATAATAATGTGCTGCAGGAGCGACAGGGATAAAGTCATGCGCAATATCTATTCCGTTTTCAAGGCATTTTTTTGAAATGTTTGGAAAACGTTTGGCAAGTTTTTTGCTGTCGATGCAAGTTGCATTCAAATAAACGTTATCGACTTTATTTTTTCTCATTTCGCTATAATTAGCACGAGTAACAATATCACGAGGTGCAAGTTCTTTGCGCTCATCGTAATTCTGCATATATTCGACGCCATCTGCATCACAAAGTTTTGCGCCTTCTCCTCTAACAGCTTCTGATATCAAAAATCTGTTTTCTCCACAATCAATTGCAAGTGCTGTCGGATGGAATTGTACAAATTCCATATCCTGCATAACCGCTCCGGCATTATATGCTAGTGCAAGACCGTCGCCTGTTGCTCCAATTGGGTTTGTTGTGTATTTATATAATTGTCCAATTCCGCCTGTAGCAAGGATTATAGCTGGAGAATAAATTGTTTCATATTCTTGTGTCGCGTCGTTATAAACGAGAATTCCTTTACATTCATTGTGGCTAACCAAAAGTTCTACAGCATCTGTATCTTCATAGATATCAATGTTTTCATTCTCTGCTACTTTTTTGCAAAGTGCTTGTTCAATCATTCTGCCTGTTGCGTCTCCACCTGAGTGAAGAATTCGTCTTACGCTGTGAGCGGCTTCTTTGGTAAAGCAAAGTTTATTATTTTCATCTCTATCAAATTCAACGCCAAATTTCAGCAAATCTTTTACGACGGCGTCAGAATGCTCTGAGATAAATTTAACTGTATTAAAATCGCTCAAACCGGCACCGGCTTTGATTGTGTCAGAGATATGAGATGCAGTTGTGTCAGATTTGTTTTCTTTCATAACCGCAACCATGCCACCTTGAGCATATCTAGAGTTGCTTTCGCCAAGTTTTGATTTTGTTATTAATAAAATTCCTTCTGGAAGTTCTGCTTGTTGTTCAATTTTTAGTGCAGCATAAAGTCCTGCAATGCCACTTCCTATTATAACTGTTGAATAATTTGAATATTTCATGATTATTTCACCTTATGTGTATTTATCATTCTACATAATAATCCAAAATTTTTAATTTTGCTATTAACAAATATTAAGATTTAATTAAATATATAGCAAAAAATTCTTTTACACGTATTAATATTGTATCGCAAAGGAGATTTATATATATGCAGATAAATTTGGATTGCAATTGCCCAAAACCACAGCCACAGTTTGGAATGGCATTTAGACTTCCTGATACAAAAGGGCTTGAAAGATTGAATAGCTATGCACGACTTGCAACATCTGAAGTTCGTCAGCGTGGAATGGAAGAATTCATAAAAGAGCAGGGAAAATTAAAGTTTTTTGACACCGCTTATGACCCGAATTTTGACACTATGTTTGTTATTGATAATAGGACAAACCAAAAAATTGACTCATTTATTCAAACTCCAATGAATACAGGCTTTGATAATTTTGATTCGGTCAAATACCCTGGGCGAAAACTCCTTACAATAATTCTTAATCCTAAAAAGTTTTTGCCATTGAACATGTTGCAAGCCGGAAAAAGAGCAAAAGAATTGGAAAATGCTCTTCTTGCAGATGAAAAAGTTATTGATAGGTTTAATAAAGTTTACTAAAACATAATAATAAAAATAATATTTCTGAGTTAAGACGTAATAATATAATTACGTCATTTCAATATTAAAGGGATTAAATGCCTTTAAAAAACTTTTATAAGTAGTATAGGGAGAAATTATTATGTCGATAAATGTATTACTTGTAGAAGATCAAAAATTAATCCGTGTAGGTTTGATGTCATTATTTGAGGATTTAGAAGATATTAAAGTAACGTCAGAGGCTCAGACAGGTAAAGAGGCAGTTGAAAAATTCCGTTTAAACCGTCCAGATGTCGTTTTGATGGATATCGGGTTACCCGATATTTCAGGAATTGAGGCTACAAAACGAATTTTAGAAATTAATAACAAGGCAAAAGTGATAATTTTAACATCTCATTTGACTGAAACAGAGGTTTTGGACGCCCTTCATGCCGGAGCTTGTGCTTATGCAATGAAGGATATTAATACTGATGTTTTAAAAATGGTTATAAAGACCGTAAAAGATGGTGCAATGTGGTTAGATTCTCAGGTTGTTCCGATTTTGCGAGAGAAAAATTGTGGAGTTGTTCCACCACGCCAAATGTCACGTGCGATGTTTAAAGAGCAGCATGCAAATCTTACACAACGTGAATATGAGGTCTTGAAACTCGTTGTTGATGGAATGTCAAACAGTGAAATTGCACAAGAATTGACGATTTCTGAGCACACCGCAAAAGCACATGTCTGTAATATTATTCAAAAACTCGTTGTCGATGATAGAACACAAGCCGCCGTAAAAGCTCTTAAAGAAGGGCTTGTGTAATTTCTCGAGCGTAGCGAGCCTAAAGGACTTTGCCTCTATACATCTGGTAGCTATTAAAAATCTCTCGGTCTTACGCCTTTAATCCAATTAGACTCGATTTTTTCAAGTGAAATTCCTTTGGTTTCCGGAACAAACCAGTAAACGAAAAGTATACACAAGAATGATACCGCTGCGAATATCCAGAATGTGTAAGCACCGCCAATTCTGTGGATAAGAACAGGGAAACTTCCGACTACAAAGAAGTTAAAGGCAAAGTTTGCAACTGTGCACAAACTCATTGCAAGTCCACGTATTTTGAGCGGAAAGACTTCTGATACAATAATCCAACCGATAGGTCCAAGGCTGAAAGCAAAACAGATTATGTAAGTTGCAAGGCTTCCAACTGCAACCCATTTTAAGTTTGCACCGAGAATATCCGCCCAGTAAAATGCACAACCTAGTCCGACCAAACTTAGCATTACACCTGTTAAACCAATATATAACAACGGCTTTCTACCAAATTTATCTGTGAAGAATATAGCAACAATTGTCATCAAAAAGTTTATTAATCCGATGCCGGCTGTTGCATAAATTGCGTTTGTATTGCTGTCAAATCCTGCGATTTTGAATATTGTCGGGGCATAGTAAATGATTGTGTTTATACCTGTACAAATTTGTGCAAACATAATTCCGATACCGACAACAAACGGCATTATCATCCATTTTTTTAACTTAATCTTTTTGTTTTCGCCGAGTTCGGATTTTAAAGTTTCTTTAATTTCTTTGATTTCTTTATCAGCATCGGCGTCAGGTTCGATTTTTTTGTAAATCTTTTTAGCTTCTTCCTCTCTGTTCTTACTAATTAACCATCTTGGGGTATCACCCAAAAATGTCATGCCAACAAGAAGAATTAACCCCGGAACGACACCTGCAAACAGCATCCAACGCCAGCTGTAAACTGCATTTGCAAAAGCTCCGTTAATTACATAGGAGAACAAAATACCGGCCGTAATTGCCCATTGATATAGTGAAACAAGTGTTCCTCTTAGTTGTTTTGGTGCAACTTCTGAAAGATATAGTGGAACAATAAAGTTTACTATACCAACTGCAAGTCCTACAAGAATTCTGGACAAAATTAATACATAAATATTAGGTGCAAGTGCACAAAGGATTGAGCCAATAATAAATATTAATGCGGTTGCAATAATAATTTTTTTACGTCCGAAAATATCCGCTAAAACTCCGTTTGTTGCGGCTCCAATAACCGCACCTATTAGAACTGAACTTACTAAAAAGCCTTGCAAATAATCAGACAAGTCCCAAGTTTGATTGATAAACAACAAGGCACCTGAAATTACACCAGTGTCAAAACCTGAAAGTAAACCACCCAATGACGCAACTATCGCAACAAAGTAAAGCCAAAAATAAACAAACTTTCTCATTCAATTAACTCCTATTTACGGTATGTTATATAAATGCCCAAAATTTTTTAATTTGTAACAGGGTAGAACATTTTTCTTGTAAAAATTTTTTATGTCTGTTATCCTTGCCAAAGGACAATATTTTAGACTTTGAGAGGAAATTAGATGAATAAAACTATATTTTGGAATTTTAAGGGAGATTTGTTAGGCGGAATTACGGCCGGTGTAATAGCGTTACCACTTGCAATAGCTCTTGGTGTATCAAGCGGATTAGGTGCAACAGCCGGAATTTACGGGGCAATTATTGTTGGAATGCTTGCTGCAATTTTTGGAGGAACTCCTACTCAGATTTCGGGGCCTACAGGACCTTTGACTGTTGTAATTGCATCTGTTTTGGCGGCTCATTCGAATAACACAAGCTTGATTTTTGCATCAATTCTACTTGCAGGATTGTTTCAAATTATGCTTGGACTTTTCAAAGTCGGAAAATTGGTTAATTTTATTCCATATCCTGTAATTTCAGGGTTTATGAGCGGTATCGGTGCAATAATTATTTTATTGCAGGCAAATTCTTTTTTAGGGCTTGAATTTTCTGGAACTCCTGTTGAAGGATTTATCCATGCCATAAAAAATATTGGAAGTTCAGATATTCATACAATTATAATCGGACTTTTAGCTTTGGTAATAGTATTTTGCACGCCTAAAAAGGTTGCAAAAGTTGTTCCGCCGGCACTATTAGCATTAATAATCGGGACAGTTGCCGCAATTCTTCTCGGTTTTGATGTAAAAACTATTGGAGAAATTCCGAGAAGTTTTCCAGCGTTTGCGCTTCCTGCGATAAAATTAGCTGATATAAAAATTATAATCCCGATAGGTTTGACAATCGCTGTGTTGGGCTCAATCGACTCACTTTTGACCTCATTGGTTGCAGATTCTTTAACCAAAACAAAACACCAACCGAATAGAGAACTGATTGGACAAGGTATCGGAAACATGGTTGCAGCGCTGTTTGGCGGTGTCGTTTCTTGTGGAGCGACAATGCGTACGGTTGTGAATATAAAAAGTGGCGGAAAAACAAGACTTTCAGGTGTAATTCATTCAATATTTTTGATTATGGTAATCGTGTTTTTCGCTCCGATTGCCTCAAAAATTCCACTTGCTGTTCTTGCCGGAATTTTGATTAAGGTTGGTGTAAGTATTGTTGATTACAAATTTATTAAATTAATCAGAGTTGCGCCACGTAGCGATTTGGCGGTAATGTTTTTGGTATTTGTTTTGACCGTATTTGGTGATTTGATGGTTGCTGTTGGGGTCGGTGTTGTATTGTCGTCGATTTTGTTTGCTGCAAATATCGCAAGACAGATGAATGTTAAGCTTGTCGGGCTTTCTGATACTGATGTTGCAGATGAAAACTTCTTGGACGAAGACACTGTAAACAACACAATGATTATGCACATTGACGGCACTTTGTTCTTTGGTTCTGCATCACAAATTGCAGCAAGAATTGATGATGTTTTGGCAAACGGAACGGTAATTATAGATTGTGCAACTATTAAAAGTATGGATATTTCGGCTGTTTTTGCGCTGGAAGAATTGGTTTTGACATTAAAAGCTAAAAATGTCCGTGTAATAATTGTTTTCAACAATCGAGAAATTGCTGTATCTACTTTGCGTTTGGGATTAAGAAAATTGATTTCTCATAAGGATATTGCATTTTCGACAGAAGAAGCAATAAGTAGTATACAAAATTCGTAAAAAATGCTATGATAATTGTCATAAAAGAAGAGGAAATTTTTATGAAAGGGAAAAATATGAAGAAATTTGAGAAGTCGTTGGAGTTATTAAAGCATGAAAGCCACCTGATTGGCGGGTGGAGCGGCACTGTCCTCGGGGGGGGGGCAATCGCGAAGGAGCTACGCACGTAGCCCACTGCGACAAGTATCGTCGAGTCGCCTTTACTTTGGCTGAGGTATTAATCACCCTCGGTATCATCGGTGTTGTTGCAGCACTAACAATTCCAAGCTTAATCGCAAAATATCAAGATAAAGTTTTAATTAATCAAACTAAAAAAGCTTTTTCACAATTCCAAAATGCTTTAGCGCTTGCATCGCAAGACAATGGAATTCCTGGGGATAATTCTTTGACATTTCCAAAAAATGGATCAACTAATACTACTGTACAAAATTTTTCAAAGTATTTTAATGGCGCTCAGGTTTGTATGAGTGCTTCTCGTAAAGGTTGTTCTCAATTCTTCTATCAATGCGCACCAGGTACACCACAATACAATAATGATGGAGAAGCCGTGTATGATAATGGTTTTGCGTACTACCCAAAAATTGTTTTAGCAGATGGTTCAATATTTGGAATTTCTTCAAATTTAAGTGGTTGCGAAAATACACGGTACACCGGTGTTGTTACAAATACTGCTGGTGAAATTGTTTATAACGATGATGGAACTCCAAAAACTTATGATTATTATTCCGCAATTTGTGCAAATATCATAATGGACGTGAATGGAGTAAAAGGACCTAATCAATATGGGCGTGACGTTTATCATTTATGGGTTATGCAGAATAAAATCGATTATAATACCGGAACTTCTCTTGGTGGAACAAGTTTAAAAAATATTCTTAGTGGTAAAGAAGAGCTTGTTTATACAAAATATTTAAAAGGTCAAAAAAAGTAACATAATATACATTTTTTCTTGTTTGAGTTATAATCTAATTGAACAATGGAAGTGTATAACTAAAAGGTGCGAAAGCACAAAGCGGGTAATTGTTTCTAACCCCCGCAAGAAAGGAAAATTATGGTACCGGAAACAAAGAAATTTGAGTTGGAAATCGGTGGCAAAACAGTTACTGTTGAAACCGGTAAATATGCTCAATCTGCAAATGGTTCTGTTACAGTAAGATGTGGCGATACAATGTTATTTGTTCACTGCTGTGTTTCAAAAGAACCGAGAGTTGGAATAGACTTTTTCCCTCTACTAATTGATTATGAAGAAAGAATGTCCTCAATCGGACGTATCCCTGGTGGTTACAATCGTTCAGAAGGTAAGGCCGGTGACAAGGCAATTCTTGTTTCAAGACTTATTGACCGTCCTATCAGACCGCTTTTCCCAAAAGGATACAGAAATGATATACAAATCGTAGCTCAACTATTCAGCTACGATCAGCAAAATCAGCCTGATACATTGGCAATGTTAGGTGCATCTTGTGCTTTGATGTTGTCAGGTGCACCTTTCGAAGGCCCTATCGGTGCTGTTAGAGTTTCTAAAGATGAAAACGGCAACTTAATCGCTAACCCAACACACCAACAAGCTGATAAATCAGATCTTGATATCGTTGTTGCAGGTACTCACGATTCAGTTATCATGGTTGAAGCCGGCTGTAAATTTGTTACAGAAGACGATATTATGAACGCTGTAGAATTTGCACAAGTTGAAATCAAAAAACAATGTGAAGCTCAAGTTGCATTTGCAAAAGAATGTGGTGTTGAAAAAGAAGAATTCGTAAATCCTTACGATACAACTGAAATCAAAAAGATTATTGAAGAAACAGCTCACGATATGATTTTTGATGCTTACCACAACTTTGACAGAGCTTACAGGCAAGAAAAACTTGAAGAAGCTAAAAAACTTGTTAAAGAAAAAATCGACGCTCTTCCGGAAGACGATTACAGCAAAAAAATTATGGAAGAAACTGGTATTGACTTCGTTGCAGAAGAATTTAAAAACGCTGAAAAACACATTATGCGTACAATGATTTTGGACGAAGGCGTTAGAGCTGACGGAAGAAAACCTCATGACGTTCGTCCTATCTGGTGCGAAGTTGGTGTGTTGCCAAGAGCTCATGGTTCTGCTGTATTTACAAGAGGTCAAACTCAGGTATTGTCAGTTGCAACTCTTGCAGGCCCTGGTATGAAACAAGAGCTTGACGGTGTTGATCCTCAAACTGAAAAAACATATATGCACAAATACATCTTCCCAGGATTTTCAGTAGGTGAAGTTAAACCTCTAAGAGGCCCTGGCAGACGTGAAGTTGGACATGGAAATTTGGCTGAACGTGCTAATATTCCGGCTCTTCCGTCACAAGAAGAATTTGGTTACACAATCCGAGTAACATCAGACGTATTGGAATCAAACGGTTCTACATCAATGGCATCAACTTGCGGTTCTTCAATGGCTTTGATGAACGCAGGTGTTCCTGTAAAATGTATGATCGGTGGTGTTGCAATGGGTATGATTACTGAACCTGGTAAAGAACCTGTTGTATTGACTGATATTCAAGGCATCGAGGACTTCCTTGGTGATATGGATTTCAAAGTTACAGGTAATGACACTGGTATCACTGCTCTTCAAATGGATATGAAAGCAAAAGGAATTGCAAACGATACATTGCGTCGTGCTTTGGCACAAGCAAAAGAAGGCAGATTACACATTTTGGGCAAAATGAGAGAAGCTATCTCAGCTCCTGCTGATCATTTGTCACCATTTGCACCAAGTATTTCTACAATGACAATTCCGACAGAAGATATCGGAACAGTAATCGGACCTGGTGGAAAACAAATCAGAGCGATTATTGACGCATCTGGTGCTGAAATCGATATTCAAGATTCAGGTGTTGTTACAATTACATCTAACGACCAAGAAGGTGCAGAAATCGCTAAGAGAATGATTAAAGAATTAACATTCAAACCTGAACCGGGTATGGTTGTAAAAGGTAAAGTTGTAAGAATTATTCCTATCGGTGCATTTGTAGAACTTGCTCCTGGAAAAGATGGAATGGTTCACATTTCTCAAGTTTGCAACGAGAGAATTGAAACAATTGAACCTCACCTTCAAGTAGGTCAAGAAGTTGTTGTTAAGGTTATCAAAATTGATGACAAAGGCAGAGTAAACTTGACTATTAAAGGTGTTTCAGAAGAAGAAAAAGCTCAATTTAACTAATTGAGATGAAAGATAGATAAAAGCACTCACCGAAAGGTGGGTGCTTTTTTTATATTGAAGAATTTACTAATTGTCTGCTTTTAGTTCCGCAAATTTATTTGCAAATTTTCCAAAGTCCATCATCATAAAGTCTTCCATGATGTTTTCTAATTTTGCATCTTTCAGTTCTTTTGGAACGTTTTCATCAATCAGAATTCTTAAATTTCCACCGTATTTGCCTACAAAATTACTATATTTAATAAATTTTTTAAATTCTTTTTCATACTGAGGATTTTCAGAAATATTTTCAGATAAAATACTCAAAAGATTGTCAATTTGATCGTTTTCAGCTTTTATTTCTTTTTTTGAGTTGTAGTTTTTAAAACCATCAAGCAAGGTTTGGTTTATTTTCATAATTTCGGCTTTGGATTTTATCGGACTCATATATTCATGATACAAACGGTTCATTTCAGCTTTTTCATTTGAACTAATTTCAATTCCTTTTTCCTTAAAAATCTGTGCAATTTCTTCTGCTTTTAGTCTAATTAATGACATACTATTTCCTGTAATATCTTGATTTAAATGTTTCATAAGTACTACAAACATAGCTTGGTTTCCACTAATTACAGCTTGAGGGTTTTTGCTAGAAAATTCATTGTCTATGTTAATTGTGATTTTATCCGCTTCTTCTTGCGAGTATATCAAATCGTTATATTCTTCTGGGAATGAATTATCTGCAAGCATTGAAACTAAATATTTTTCATTTGCTTGTTTATGTTTTAGGATAAAATTAATCAATTTTTTTGCATACGCATCAGGAAGCAATTTTAATTCAGGTGTCATTTCCTTTGTAAATGCTTTTCTTAAATCACCTTTTATAACAAGTTTGTGATTTTTTTCGTCAATTGCGACCATAAACTCATTAGGATCTTCTTTTTGAGCAATTTTTTCTGTTACAGCTGGAGTTTTTGTTGGTTCTTCTTCATATAGTGCAAGAGAGTTTTCATATTCTGCTTGCAGTTCATCGTGTGCTTTTTGGCGTTCTAATCTTGCAGGTCTAATGCTGTGTGCATAGTCCAGAAGTTCTCTAAATTCGTCGTTGTTGCCATCAGCACCATAGGTTAAGAAGAAAAGTTTGATAGTATCAGACATTAGAATCGATTGAAGTCTGTTTAAGTCCGGATTTTTCCAGTATTGTTCAAATTTTTTCTGTTGGGTTTCTGCTACATTTTCAGGGTTTTCAAAATAGTCTTTCATTTCATCTGAAACATGGAGTCTATCAAGAACAATTGTATTTATTTCGCCCAAATATTTTGCAACAAAGTTCAAAGAGTCACTCTCTTTAAGGCCATTACGCTTGATTTGACGTCTTGTTTCTTCGACGTTTCCATGTCCTTTGGTAAATGCATCTGCAATTTTATCAATTTCCCAATCTTTAACATCGCTGAATTTTGGTTTTTGAACACGTGGTTTTGGCTGTGATGGTGGCAGTGCATGTCTTTCACTTGTTTGTGTATTGTTTAAAGCTTTTCTCGGTTTGTATTCGTAAGGGAAATCTTCTCTTGTAGCAGTGAAAGACTGCCAAAAAGCGTTGTTAGGATATTTAATTCCATAAGCAGCAAGAGTTTCGTACTTAATTGGGCTTAATCCTTTGTAATACACAGAAATATCTTTTTCAAAATCTTTGTTAATTTCTTTCAAAGAC
>ERZ1034925.270-NODE-270-length-26382-cov-16.305504_pt1 | contig 26382 bp, 47 predicted proteins | sample MGYA00520687_ERZ1034925 | MGnify/ENA primary metagenome ERZ1034925 (study PRJEB33766, sample SAMN09781758) | gut metagenome | biome: gut microbiome | host: Homo sapiens | place: Madagascar | study: EMG produced TPA metagenomics assembly of the PRJNA485056 data... | reverse complement strand
GTTCTTTTCTTTTTCTTTTTTTGTTTCGGGGTTGCTATCCCCGTTACAGTGATTACTATACACCGCTTTTTGCATTTTGCAAGCAAAATATAAAAAAAATTGCATTTATCTTGTTTTAAACTCAATTTTTCTTGATTATCTGATATTGATTATTGATTATTGACGTTTTGCGGGTAGAAAAAAGCGAAAAGCGTGCGCTTGTCATGCGATGACAGAAGCATAGCTCCACGCGCTATCACGTCCATACCAAGAAGTATGTCAAAGCCCGCATCAGCGTCAGCCTCAGCTACTTTAAGGCTAGATAGTATAAAGCCGCCTTTAAAGCGCACGTCTACAGTATATATCGGCACGCGATCTGTACCATGTATGCCAGTGACTAAGGCGGTATCAATACTTTGCAAGCCCAGCGCGTGCGCTATGTCGCTTGATATCATAGATGATGTAGCACCAGTATCAAAGATAGCCTTACAGTCCCTTAGCGCGTCCGCTCCAGTCACCATGCCCTGCATAGAGCAAGCTATGGCGACTGGTACAGCTAACTCACGCGCGATAGTATCAAAGTATAGGGAGCATGCAAAGATTTTATCGCCTGTATTGTGACGTGGCATTTTATGGACCTTTCCGGCTTTGGGGTATACTAAAATCCCCGCTTTTGAGGGCGGGGAAACAGGAAGGGAGGATAAACCGGTGTAATTTTTCGGTTACGTGGTAGTAGTAGCCGGATTTGCGGCGTTGAGGATGTTGAGAGTTGCAACCCCTCCGACGCAAATGATCGTGGCCAGATACACACGTTCGCCGACAAGTCCACTTGCTTCAGCCGCCGCACTTGTTCCTGAAAAGACAATGGGGAGCACCGTGCCGTTACAGAGCTGTACGGCGGGGGGAAGAGTGGAAGTTGTAGTTGCCGGGACTGTCAGCATAAAGATATCCTGTTGACGGAGGCGGCAAAGTGTGGAACGAAGTGAGTATATGATATTGGTGGTCCCGACCACGGGAGCACCGAGCGCATATCTGCAAAAAAAACCGCGTTTGCAAGCCATTTTTGAATCTCCTTAAAAGCTTGATTTTAGGTTGTTCCCGTTCCAGTTTTGTGACTGAAACGGGAAAGTTCATTACTGATTTTCAGCAACCGGAGTTGCAACCGCAACCCCCGCAAGAATTTGCGGCGGAGCATCCGCTTCCGGCGGCATACTGTCCGAATCGTTCAAGGACAAACAACTGCTGTTTTGCCTCTGCGAGTTTGCGTTCAACATCGGCGGTATACTGTGCCTGAATAAGCGCACGTGTCGCCGCGCCCTCTGCCGCAATTGCGGTTTTGAGTTCGCAATTCTGCATGGCGTTGTTGTAGTTGAGCTGTCCGAACTGCTGGGAGATGTTGGCATTGAGCGACTGGATGCTCTGCTGAGTGTTACAGCAACAGGAGGCGATTGCCGCCTGAATGTCGCGCTGTCCGAGCTGGTTCTGATACGCGGAGTTTGTAACTGCGTTACTGATTTCGCGCTGTCCGAGCTGATTCTGGTACGCCGCGTTGGTGATTGCCGCGTTGGTGTCAGCGAAGGACTGAAAAAGATTGGAGCGAAGGTCGCTGAGCGTGTTTCTGATGCCGTTGACAGTCTGGGATGTGTAGTTTGCACCCGCTTTGAGTTCGGCGATGTTGGTCGCGTCAGTGATTGCAAGGTCGGCACCGAGCGCACCAATTCCGGACGTGCAACCGCCGCAACCGTTTCCAGCTCGATTTCCGAAGCCGCCAAAGCCGCCGCCCCAGCCGCCAAAAGCGAAGAAGAGCAGGATAATCCAAGCCCACCAGCCGCCGCCAAAGCCGCCGCAATCGCCCCATCCGCTGTTGTTTCTGTTGTTGTTCAAAAGTGCCATTGCCTCCCAGCCGTTGAAACCAGAATTTCCGGCGGGATTGACGTTGTAAATCGGAACTGCTTCCATGATTTTACCTCGTTTTTTTGTGTGTTTTTTGTTGAAAAGTGAGTGTAAACGGCGCGGATTCCGGAGCTCCGCGACGATTACAGGGAGGAATATAAAAACTGATTTTAGAAAGTTGAAATATTGGAAAATCGGGGAACGGATGCGGACTTTGAAAACTTGATTTTTTGATAAAACAGAGGGCGGGGATATAGTGCAACAAACAGGAAAAATAAACTCGGGGAAGTCCAAAAATGAGCGAAGAAACGAACGTTGTTGAAACAGAGGAAACGACGGTTCCGGCGGAGGAACCAAAGACGGAGGAACAGGCAGTTGAAACGCCGTCTCCGGTTACGGAAAATCCGGTTGAAACTCCGGCTCCGGCGGCAACTGCTGAAAGCGTCAATTCCGAGCGCGTCAAGCTCGAAAATGAGGCGTATCAGCGGCATTTTCAGGCGTTGCAGGATGAGATTGCGGAGATACGCAAAAAGTATCCGGATGCGGGCGCAGAAACGGAGCCTGAAGACCCTGTAAAGCGGCTTTCTGGCGAAGTTAACGAGTTGAAAACGGGGTTAGTTGAACTCAAGGAGCTTATGAAAGACCAGCAAGCGCAAGTGGCGAATAACGCGCAAGTGCAAGCGGGTCAACAGCAGAACCAGGGGAACGCGGGAACCGCATATCAACAGCCCGTACAACCCTATTTTCAGCCTGTTTTCCAGCAACCCTACTACACGCCGCCGATGTTTCAAACGTCGACGATAATGCCCGCGCCGCCATTACCTTTTATACAAACTCCGAGCTTTGCTCCGGCAAATACATTGCCGCCAATGCTGAGCAGGGGAGGCGGCAACGGAAACGGCATGAATGGAATGAACTTTAACTCAAACGGAGGGAAATAAGATGGCTGAAAACAAGGGCTTTACCACAATTAAGATTATCGGGGGCGATGATGGCACATCTTACAAGATGGAAATCGTCGAGCCTGACGCAAAAAACGGGAGTAGGATAGACCAAAAGGTTGCGAACTACATTTTGAGTCTCGACAATCAAATGCGGGACCCGAACTTTGTAGGGATGATGCAACAGGCAAGGCAGAACCCGCAAGGGCTTATGCAACAGATGTTTCAAAGGTTTATGGGCGGCGGCATGCCTATGGGAGGCATGGGCGGCGGCTTTAATCCGATGGGCATGTTTATGGGCGGCGGTCGATGACTTGAACGCCGCTTTTTGAACTAAAAACGAACAAAAAAAGAAAGGCTTTCTATCATGGATAAGCAAGCAGAGATGATGAAATCCGGAGAACGTGAAAACTATCCGGGAAGATACGACAAAGAGGCTTTTATCGAAGAGCTGAAAAAGAGCGAAAATCCCGACAAGATGTCATGGGTAATGCTCTCTTACATCGTGCAGAATATGGCAGATGAAGTTATGCGACGTGGGGAGCGCGGCGAATCCAGCCGCTACTCCGGCGCACATTACACAGATTCGCGATTCCGGCACGATTCCGGGCGGTATGGGTACGACGGTTATGGCGAAGACGGCACGTACTATGACGGAGCGCATATGTACCGCGCCGGCGTTGGAATGCGGCGTTACACTCGTTATGCGGGTGATGAGCGTATCTGTGAGGCAAAAGAGCAAATCGGGAAAAAGGTCGGGCATGAGCTTTCGGACGATGAAATCAAGTGTCTAATTGTAACCGAAGCGGCGTCACTTATCAAGAAACTCGCGCAATGCGAGGATTACGGAGCAGTAAAGGAATTTACGGAGCTTGAAATGGCGATGAAAGGACTTACTGATAACATCCCTGAAGAAGTCGAATATCAGGCAAAAGTTGACGCAATCTCGACTTATGCTAGAATGTTCGGCGAAAGTGGGGATGACGTGCGGAATCGAGCGTATCGGTCCTACTCTTCTTCTCCGTCGCGGCGTTACGACTATGAAGAGCGTGAACGCTTTCGCAATGGCGAACGGGATGGGCGCAGAAGCGAACTTCCCCGCATTGAGATTGATGAGTTCGGACGGCGTGGACGTTCGCGCGATTCGATGGGGCGTTTTAAGTAAAATATTTCCCCTCTGTTCAAAAAAAATTGAAAGATTTTTCCGTTTTCCCTCTTTGCGGAGGGAAACGGTTTTTTGTTTGAAAAGTTACATACAAAGTTACATACAAAAGCACGCTCGAGAGGCAGTTTAAAAAAGTGCTTCATTTGCAAGTTTGAGTTCAAAACAGTGGAATTAATGGAGCGGGTGAAGGGAGTCGAACCTTTTAAAACCGCTTCAAATTTGAACTTTACATACTTGGTTACATACAGCAGGGATCACGAAAAAAGCCCGATTTTCGGCAGTTTTTCGACTTCGTGAGCGGCTGAAACGTCATGACTGTACAAGTCGTTCATGGTATCGCTCTTATGTCCTCCTACAAGCGATGTAGTGCGCCTGTGCAGTTTGCCCGCGTCGCATCGCGTGAAGAACGACGCGCGGAGGCTGTGGAAACTTGCTTTGCCCTCCTCTGTGTCTTTGATTTTTAACTTCGTAAAAAGCTTTTTGAAGTCCACTCCAGCGGAATGGGCTGTTTTTGCGTTATAGAGACTTAAAAGTGATTTTTCGGAATCTTCTGGGAAATCAAGTTCTGTAAGGATTTGGAGCAATTCCGGCTGAATACCGCATGTAAACCACTGCCCTGATTTAGGGCGTTTCCAGCGTATCAGGCGCTCTTTAAGGTTAATTGCTTTACAAGGTATGGAAAATGCTGTTGATATATCCATACCAGCAAAAAAGCCTAGAGCGGCGGCAACGCGCAACGGAAGTTCGGCGGCGCGGTAAATGCGCTTGAACTCTTTTGATGTTATCGGACGATGAGAAACGACGTTTCTTATCTTGCGTGATACGATACTCTCGAACGGAGAGCGCGTCAATTTTGCTTTGACAAGCAATAGCCGGAAAGCCTTGTTTAACACGCCCTTATTGTTATTGTAGGACTTGTAGTTTCTCCCGTGGGAAAAGTTTTGTTCAAGGTAATTTTGTGCCATTTCCGGAGTTACCATATCCATGTATTTCACGGTCATACTTTTTAAAAATCGGGCTATGATTCGGCGGCTGGTAACTGGCAACGGCTGAATTTTTTCCAGTTCATCAATCATGCTTGCGAGCGGCAACCCGTTTCGGCTATGTTCCCCCTCTTTAGGGAGGGGAAGAACGGTTTTTGGAAGCGGCGTTACCGCTAGATGTGCCTGCGGGAAGAACTCCGGGAAGTCTTTTACTATGATATGTGTTTGTTTTCGTTTTAGCACAAACGACATGTATTCCTCATGCAGTCTTATCGCGTCAATAGGGTCTTTGGTTTTAAGCGTGCGGGTCTTAAGTCGCCCGTCGACGTCGCGAAAATATGCGTAATAACAGCCCTTTATGCAACGTAAAGCCATTACTTCGACCCTCCCGCGCTTGAAATTTGAATTTTTGCGTTATCATCGAACTTATGATGCACTTCTTGCGGGATGAGGCGGCAACCTATCGCAGTAGCACAAAAAGCCAGCGCGATTCCTGCCGCCGCCCACACAATGCAAGGAGGCAGATTTATAATCGTGCGATTATCAATGCAAGCCTTTCCGGACGCTTCATTTAACGTGACATTCCCCTGATTGTCGCGCTTTATGTTTATACCCATTGTTTTCCCCCCTTTGGTAAACGTTGTTAGCTTTTTCTGCGTTTAAGCGTGACTTGACAGAGTTTAACCTTGTCTTCTGCGCTCAACGAATTATCATTGAGTGTTTCTTCCAGCATGTCTAGAAGCAAGTCTTTTTTTTGCGTGTCTCCGGATATGTTGTAGTTTGCGCTCCCTGAATTATTGCGTCCTATTACAAGACTAGAATCTCCTACAGTAAATTTTCCCCCTCCCTCGTTTATTGTCGAATACGGGAACATCTTCTGAAAAGTCGAAACTTCCATGTTGCCGATTTGACAGGTCCCGTTCAAAATTTTGCTGATTGTCTGTTGGTCGATATTGCGCCTCTGGGCAATCTGCTTTTGCGTTTGGTCCTCTGTGAAATACTCTTTTTTGAGTGTGTTCAGTGCTTCTTCCGTCAACATAGGAGCCTCCTTTCTTTCCTTTTTCAAGTTAAAATACACCATAAAGCAAAAAAAATCAAATATTTTTTATTTTGCGGCTTGAAATTTACGGTTTATGGTGTACATTGTATACCGTAAACCGAAAAGGTGGTGTTCAATGAGAAATCATAAAATTTTGAAGTCTTGTCCCGTCATCGGGCTGAGAGCCAGCGAAGAAGAACAGGCTCAATTCAACTTGATTAGACGTGTTCGGAAGTTTCCGAGCAATGCGCACCTTATTCGTATCCTCGTACAAGAGGAATATGAAAAAATTTTAGAGAAAAGTACGCTGAATAGCATACGGAAAGAAGCGTATCATGGGCAAGAAAACTGAAGCAGATATGCCCGTCTTCCAGTCTCTTGAAGATTTTGACTACTCTTGGGGGCAGGATATGGCGTTGCGTTGCATAGCGCAAGGCGAGGGCATGATAGCCGCGACAATGCGGGTACTTGGCACGCTCTATCCTGAGGGCGTGAGAAAAGGTTTTGTAGCGAAGATGCAAGCCTATCAAGCAGCGCAAGCGGCGGGGCTTGAGATTGCCTTACCGAAGGTATAATCAAGCTTAAAAAGGTGTTATCCCTTACACCTTAAAAAAGGGGTGTTGATTGAAAAAGGAAAAAGGCGTGAGGAGCGCGTGGCAGTCATGGTGATTGCTTGACCCGACCGGAACTAACCCCGGGCAAAAAACAACTGCGGTTTTGGGTCTTTACGCAGAAAATCTAGTTTGTATCAGCTTTCCCCGCTCCGGCTTTTGTGGCTGGAACGCGGAAAATTGGTACAAAATGCATAAGTAGAAAAAACTTGCAAAACGTACCAAAAAAAAGGAAGAGGACAAAAAATGCGAGATTTTTTGAAAACGCGCTTGCAAAAGTTCCCCGGCGGTGTTATATTGGAATCGTTGGACCTGAAAATCCACGCAAGTAGCGGTAACCGTACCGTCAAACGGCACGATTCCCGAATAATCTCATCCGCTTTATATTTTGCGGGCTTGAGGGATTGCATTGGAGTAATCCATGCGGCACGGCTACTTGCGTGTTTTCAGATCCCTATCAAGTCCGCTTTTTTTATGCCTCTGAAAGCATTGAAAAAGCAAAACAAAATAACAGTCTTACAAGTAGGAGACGAACAATGTTTACTTGCTTAAACAACTCCATTTGAACTCAACTCTTCCTAACTCGAATCGGCAGATTGACGCAGTTCGAGCTACACGCCGTTTTTGCAATAACGGCAATTCCACACAAAACAAAGGGCGCGGAATGGTTCTGCGGCCATAACAAAAAGAAAGGCTCAAAAATGAGTGCAGAAGTTATGAACTTCAAATTTGAGGGCGCAGAAGTGCGCGTGAACACCGACGAAAACAATAACCCGTGGTTTGTGGCAAAAGATGTCTGCAAACTCCTTGGCTATAAGGAGCCTGTAAACGCAATGAGGCTTCATTGCCGTGGGGTTGCAAAATACAACCCCATCGTCGACAGCCTCGGAAGAACTCAGGAAGTCAGAGTTATCTCCGAATCTGACGTTATGCGCCTGATTTGCAAATCGAAACTTCCGGCGGCAGTCCAGTTTGAAAAGTGGGTCTTTGAAGAAGTTCTCCCCTCCATCCGGAAGTCCGGCGGCTACATCGCGGCGAAAGCTGACGAAACGCCGGAAATGATTATGGCGAGGGCTATCAAGCTTGCCGACGAAACAATTAACCGCCAGAAACTCCAGCTTGAGGAAAAAGACAAAAAAATTGCTGAAGTGAACAAGCAAATCGAGGAAAACAAGCCGAAAGTCGTTTTTGCCGAAAGCATCGCGGTCGCCAAAACGTCGATCCTTGTCGGTGAGATGGCAAAACTTATCAAGCAGTCCACGGGCGTGGAAATCGGACAGAATCGCTTTTTTGACTACCTGCGAGATAAAGGCTATCTCCACAGCAAAGGCAGTCAGAAAAATCTCCCCACACAGCGAAGCGTCAACGCCGGATGGTTTGAAGTCAAGGAGGGTACGCGAATCAACAGCGAGGGCGTGAGTGTTATCACCCGCACGCCGAAAATCACGGGCAAAGGGCAAATCTACTTTGTAAACCTTTTCGCGAAAGAATCGAACTCACTTCCCCTGATGTAAGGCAGGGGAAAATCTGAAAAACTGAAAGGAAACAGAATATGAACAAAATCAACTTCAAGCTTATTGCCGCCGCGCTTGTTTTCGGCGTGGCGATGGGGTACATGATTGGACTTGTACAGATGACGGTTCAGGCTGAAAAGCGGCTTTCTGAACTCGCGGCGGTGTGCAATGAGTAACACAGAAACCGAGCATATAAGCTGGCGCGGCATATGCTTATCCTGCAAGCGATGGAATGGCGTTATTTGCGACGCGTCAAGACGCAGGAGAGAAGCTACAGATGATTGTTCCGCGCGGTCAAAAAAGTATGAACAAAATCCCGCATACAACACAAAAAAGAAGGAGTTTGAGGCATAAGATGAGAAGAGAAAATGAGAACAGGGAGGAATGAAAAGATGGTTAAAGTCTTTTGTGACATTTGCGGCAACCCGGCTACTATCGGGCTGGATGCGTCACCCTATAGCGTGTATGTGACAACCGAGAGTTTGCATATGTACGAGCACCACCTTTGTCTCTGTTGTGCTGAGAAAATCGGAATTGTCGACCACATTAAAGCAAGACAAGCAGAATGTGAACGTTTGAAGCAAGAAGACGAAAACACGCTCAAAAACGAGAAAGGAGCATGACTTATGAACACAGTTATGAACAATCAAACAAACACAAGCAACGGACTTCTGAACAGCAATCCGAACGCCACTACAACTCCGAACGCTCCGGCGGCGAACTTGCCTACCACGTTTCAGCCGGGCGAGATTTTTATGAACATTCAGGCGTTTGAGGCGGCACAAAGAATGATCCGACCGCTTTCGGAAAGCGACCTTGTACCAGCCACTTTTCAGAAACGCCCGGCGAATTGCCTGATCGCACTCGAAACGGCGCAAAGAATAGGAGCGTCGCCTATGATGGTGATGCAAAATCTGTATATCGTCCACGGCAAGCCGGCATGGTCCAGTACGTTTTTGATTGCGTGTATCAACGCAAGTCGGAAGTTTACGCCTCTCCGGTATCGCATGACGGGTGAAAAGGGAACGGACGGTTACGGCTGTATCGCGTGGGCGATTGACCGCGACGGCGAAAAGCTGGAAAGCCCTGAAGTCACAATCGGCATGGCAAAAGCGGAAGGTTGGTATGGTAAAACAGGCTCAAAATGGAAGACAATGCCTGAACTTATGCTCAGATACCGCGCGGCTACATTTTTCGCGAGAACGTACGTCCCGGAACTGACAATGGGCATTCAAACGCAAGATGAAATCATTGACATAACGCCCGTTTCCGCTGAATCGGTTCCTGTTACATCAAAGTTCGAAAAGCGGAAAAAGGAGGCAAGCAAGGCGGCGGCTGAGTCCGAAAGCGAAGACGCAAAAACCGTTGAAACTGAACCGAAACAGCCTGAAAAATCGGACCTTGAAAAGCTTGCGGAAGTCATTGATAAGAAAGGTATCCCGGTTTCGGCTGAAGAAGTGAAAGCGTTCGTTGAGAAGAACGGAGAGTTCTTCTCTTTTGCGATGGTTGAGCCGAACCTTGACGCGATTGCAGAAGCAATCTTAGGAGGAAAATGACAATGGAAACGACAGAAACGAAACACCATGTTTTTTCGCCTTCCACGCTCGAAAGACGTGAGGCGTGCCCTGCAAGTTACCGATTAGAGGAGGGCTTGCCCTCCTTTGATACGGATAACTCGAAAGAGGGATCACTCAAACATGCGGCTACAGCAGAAATGATTACTGCGTATGTTGACAGCAAGCCGCTTCCGGATATTGACGTGGATGTTAAGGCGGCGTTTTACAAGTTTTCTGAAATTTTGCGAGAAATTCCCGACAATGACCTTCAGATTTTCACGGAACGGAAACTAAGCTACAAGTTTTGTGGCTTAGAAGTTTACAACGGAACCGCAGATGTAGTGATTGTCACGCCTGAAAAAGTGATTGTTATCGACTGGAAATTCGGGCATCGGGAAGTTACTGAGGCGGCGAACAATCCTCAAGGCGCGGCTTATGCTCTGGCGGCAATGCAAGAGTTCGACCGCAAGGTCGCTGACGTACACTTTTACAACCCGGTTATTCACCAGCATAGCAACTACACGTTTGATGGCATAGAGGGCATCAGAGATTACGTTATGGGCGTGATTGCCGAGTGCAAGCGCGATTCCGCGCCCGCCGTGGCAGGGGAAAAGCAGTGCCGATATTGCAAGGCGGCTTACTACGGTACATGCCCTGCATACGCGGAATTTGCGGCAAAAACGGCGGCTGTTGCAAAGCGGCTGGATGTGCTCCCTAAACTCTCTGATTTGCCTGACGCTTTTTTGTGTGAGCTTGCGGGAAAGTTTAAAGTCGTTGCCAAGTTCGCCGACCGCGTGACAGAGGAAATCAAGGCGCGGTGCGCGGAAAAAGGAGCCTGCGGAAATTACGTTCTGAAGACGACTTCCGGCGGCAAGGAAATCCCCGATATCAACGCGGCTTTTAATGCCCTTTCCAGCGTGTTTAAGGCAGAGGAATTTCTGGCCTACTGCAAAGTAGCGGAACCCGCCTTGCGTAAAGCATACGTCGCGAAAATGAAAGAAAGATGCAAGTGCAAAAGTTTGAAGGAAGGAGAAAAGATGTTCGCGGAAAAAATGGGCGAGTTGATACAGCAGAAAGCGCCGCGTCAAGTCTTAGCGGAGGCATGAAAGATGGCAAGCTACTACTTGTACGAATCTCAAGCCGAAAAGTTGCGGGGGCTAAAAACTCCTGCAACTAAAGAGTTGGCGCGGGCGGTTGAAAGATATCTTTCCGGCGAGTTTACCAGCTGTTTGGCATTTACAGGCAAGAACGCTGAAAACTTGACAAAAATACCAAAAAGCAGAGTATCAGTCAATCGCCGATTCGCGGCTATTGACGATGCGCTTATGCGCAAGATACTCGCTTGCCACTGGCAGATACCGGACCCGCGCTTGAAAGCCCTTGAAGCGGCTTTGAAACGCGCGGAAAAGGATGTTGATGAGCTGATGCGCCATTACACAAAGCGGAAGTATGTAATGGCATGAGAAAAACAAAAAAACAAACAACAACAGAGGATGGAAAATGAGACATAGCATTATGGGCTTTAGTCAAGCGTATGCGGCATCTTTGACGCGCAAGGCGGTTGACGCAAACGGAAAAGAACATCTCCAAAAGATTGATTACACAGACCTAGCGATATTACGTTGGTTTGTTGATTATCAAGCAACTGGGAAAATGACTTCTATTGAATTTTCCGGCATACGTTACTTTTTTGTGGCATATGCCAAAATTTTGGAAGATATGCCACTCCTTGACATTACCAAAAAAGCGATGAGGGAGCGTTTTCAAAAGCTAGTTGCATTCGGACTTTTGAAACACCATTTACACAAAGAGTTCGGAAATAAGGTGTTTTTTTGTATGGGTGAAAACTTTGCGCATCTGATAAACTCGAACGAGCAAAATATCACCCCCTTTGAACGTCAACGTTCATACCCTTTGAACGTCAACGTTCCAACCCTTGAAACGTCAACGTGCGAACATAATAACCTTATTAATGATAATCAGATTAAGGATACTTTCCCCCCTTATAATACCCCCCACGAAACAGCGGCGGCAGAATCGGGGATTGTAGAAGATGTGAAGCATCGGATTAACATACTCTTCAACCGCCGGGAATCTACGGCGTGGAGTGATAAGGAGACTAAGCAACTGAAAACCGTTGCGAAGCGCGAAGGCGTGCTTGATGAGCTTGCAGAGATTGAGACGCTCTATAACTCCGGGTACCAATACCGGAGACGGGACGTTATAACGTTTCTGAATAACTTTGACGTTGAACTCGACCGAGCACGCAACAAGGAGCTTCCGACTTACAGAGGGAGACCTAGAAATGTCGATTTGGACAAATACGATATTTGATGGACCGCTCGTTCACGTCAAGTACGACTATACTTGCAAGGAGTGTGGCAAAACGTTTCATTCCGCAATAGACGTTCCGGCTTTTGCGGCTGATATCATCCCGCGCCCCACTCTTTGCAATCCATGTGGGGAGCGTCTTAGTCAGGAAGCCGAAAAGCGCGAAAAAGAAGCCCGCTATCGTACGAGAAGTGTTGAGGCGGGTGTTCCAGTGGAGTTCCTCAATTACGACAAATCTAGGGGCAATTCCGCGCTTTTTTCGGCGATGAAGCAACACTGGGACAAGTCGATGTTTATCATCGGACCATACGACACCGGAAAAAGCCGTGCGCTTGCCTACTGTCTTACACGCTGGATTATCGCAGATAAGGGACTGAGCACACAGTTTTACAACTGGACGCGATTATGTGAGCAATATGTGGCAAAAACGTCGGAGGGCATGGATAAAGCCAATGACTTCAAACTTGACTTGCTCGATACAGATATCCTTGCAATTGACGATTTTGGCAAGCGGCGACCTACTCCGGTGATGGAAGACTTGACGTATGAGCTAATTAACGGCGTGTACGAATCGGGAAAACGGCTCTGGTTGACCTTAAACAAGCCATTGCGCGATGTCTTGCAAGTGTACGAAAATCGCGACATTGCGGAAGCGGTGATATCGCGATTTGACCGGATGATACGCGACGGGACAATGGTCAAGATAACAGCGACCGCGATAAATGGGCAGAAAAGCCCCTAGAACAAACAAAAAAGGAAAAGACGGATGAAGACATGTATCAAACCGAAAAAGCCCGTAGAGGCACGGTTCTGTGAATTTTGCGGGAATCGGATACCCGTGAACGGGGAATCTTACTCGATATACAAAAAACGGCGGTTTTGCTCGCCTAAGTGCTCCGCAGGGGCAGCACGGGAACGAAAACTTGAAGAAAAGCATAAAAAGGAGGCTGTCGGGAAATGAACGAAGAAAAAGAAGTGGTATTTCGGGCTTGTACCAAATGCGGCAAGATGTTTTACGTACGAAAAGGGCGAGAAAGCAGGTGCTCGGCTTGCAGAAAAGACCCGTACGGGCAACCGAAAAAGACAGTGACAAAAACTTGCGTCCATTGCGGCGCAGAGTTTGAAGTTCCCTCCTACATGAGGCGGAAAATCTACTGCTCCAAAAGATGCGCAAGCGCGGTATGGAAGGAGAAGTGCCGCCAAAATTACGCAGAAAATAAGGACAGGCGAGTTTATCATTGCATCTGCAAAAGGTGCGGCAATGCGTTTGAAAGCCAATATCCTCGCAAAACGTGTTTTGATTGCGCCGAAAAACGCACGGAAAGCGGTCTCAAAATCAAAAAAATCTGCGAACATTGCGGAAAGCCATTTGAAGTCCGGAAGTACAACTCTTTCCGTCGGTTTTGCTCCAGAGACTGCGCAAACAAAGGTTTTAGAAAAAATCAGAATGGCGCAATTGACGAATACAAAAAAAGCGGCGGCGACGTTTTCGGAGCAGTGATGAAAATCGCGGAAAAGAACTATCCGGAGCGCGTGAAACAGCTCCGGTTCAGCAGAAACGAAAAAGCGAAAGTCCGGAAAATTTTGTTCAACGTGAATGCCCGTCCGAACGGAGACCCGTTCGCTTGGTTTTACAACCACATCCTTTTCCCGGTTGCGGGCATTGACTATCGCGCAACGCCTGAAAAAGAGCGCGATTTGGTTCAAATGCTTGCCCTCGCGCTGGGCACGATTTGGACAAAAAAAACGACGGTACAGCCCGCCGAAACTGACTATAAATGGTGAGGGAGGAAACATGATTTACGCATCCGTATGCAGCGGCGTTGAAGCCGCAAGTCTTGCATGGATTCCGCTCGGATGGAAACCCGCCTGGTTTTCCGAAATTGAGCCGTTCCCATGTGCAGTCCTGAAACATCGTTTTCCAGAAGTCCCGAACTTGGGAGATATGACAAAAATCAAAGTTGAGACAATTGAAAATGAAACAGGAAAACTTCAGCGGTTCAAAAATGAATCTGGAGCAGATGTCGTTGTTCCCGGAGGAGTTGATCTCCTCGTCGGAGGAACCCCGTGCCAGTCTTTCTCATTCGCCGGCAACCGATCGGGATTGCGCGGAGTGTCTGGACTCGCGCTCACCTATTGCAAACTTCTTGAAACAATGCATCCCCGCTGGTTCGTATGGGAAAATGTACCAGGCGTTTTCAGTTCAAACGGAGGGGAGGATTTCAAAACGCTCCTCAAAGCGTTTGATGACGTCGGGTATTCTTGCGCATGGCGAGTGCTGGACGCTCAGTACGTCAGAGTGGACGGATACCCTCGTGCCATTCCTCAAAGAAGACGGCGTGTGTTCGTTGTCGGACATTTTGGTTCCGATTTCCGATGTCCCGCAGGAGTATTATTTGAGCCGGAAAGCGTGTTCCGGACTACTCCGCCGCGCAGAAGCAAGGGGTCGGGCGTTGCCAGATGCCTTACAGCAAGTACTGGTGGTGCAAGCGGGAAAGAACAACAACATACATTCGTAATCTGCTGCGCTGGATATACGGCAAATTCGGAAATTGGTGTTGACGTCGCTACAACCCAGCTCGCGCGTCAGTATAAATCACCGCCATTTATCTGTGCCGGATTTATGGGAGGTCAGGGCAGCAAGGCTGCGGGAATCGCTTATTCGGATGAACTCGCTCCGACGATTAAAGCGAGTTCCAGCGGCAGCAATTCCGTTCCGGATGTTTTATGTGTCCACGGATCGCAAGACCCGGTCACTCAACACGAACTCGCAAACACCGTCGGACGCAATAACGGGCGGGAGAATTGTGTGTTTTATGAAAACCATCCACAAGATGCTTTTGTCCGCCGCCTGCTTCCCGTTGAATGCGAACGCCTGATGGGTTTCCCCGACAACTGGACGCGCATTCCGTGGAGAAGTAAGCCGGAAGAAGAATGCCCCGATTCGCACAGATACGAGGCGTGTGGCAACAGCATGTGTGTAAATGTCATGCGCTGGATTGGAATGCGTATCGAATTAACTGAAAGGAAACTGAAATGAACTGTTTTGAATGTAACTTCGCGCGGAAGTTTCCCGGCGATTGCAAGTACGTTGTTTGCGAACGTTTTGGCGGATTCCGGCGCGTGGATGGGGAATGCCCGAAATTTCGCACGAATAGTGACAAGCTGAAAGGACTGGGTGATTATGATCTGGCTCGTTTTTTGCGCGAATTGGCTTGCCCACCGGATGCAAAAAGCTGTGACGCAGCAGATGGTTGCACGGATTGCTGAAAAAAGTGGTTTAAATCGCCCGCCGACATGGAGTTTTGGCAAAATTTTGAGGAGGAAAAAGAAAATGGCGAAAACTGAAGGTGTTGAAATCGTGATTAAGCACAAAGACCTTGCGTCGGAACCGTGCGAAAATTGCGGAAGCAAGCTGGTTTTCCACGAAAAGCGCAAGGTCGGAGAATGGATACGTCACGAATTCGAATGCGGATACTGCGGAAGCATGTTGGTTTTCTACGAAAAGCAAGAAAAAATGGAGGGTGAGAATGAAAAATAAAGAAGACCGGAACAAGTGGGAAAGACGCTATTTCCGCATACGGCGCAAATTGGAACGGGCAAATGATTGCTTCGAACAGCTGTTGCTTGAAAGAGACGATGGCGAAGACGTCGAAGATGAAATAGAGGCGGCAAGCGATGAAATCGCCGCCCTGACAAAAGAACTGAACAAACTTGAAGAAGAAAGGAACCAAAATGGGAACGCGTGAAGAATTTGAAAGACAGTGTCCTTTTTGTGGCAAGGGCATGTTCAAGCTTGTCGCAGATTACCCTGGCGAAGATGATGACAATTACACACGAAAGGTGTTTAAATGTCAAAATTGCGGTCAAACCATATGGGCTTCATATCCACGCCCTGTTTACGAGCCTCTTTCGGAGCTGAAAGCCCAAAGGCTGGAAATTGTTCTGAAGCTGGATGCTCTGTATGACGAATATTGCGATCTAAGGGATTGCACGATGTACCCGACAAAAGAAATGGGGATCGTAAAAGAAGACATCAACAAGCTTCGCAAGGAGCTAGATAAACTCGACAAGAAAATCAACAAAGTTCGCCGAGAGCGGAAAGAAAACGAATAAAAACGGAGCTGGTCGGATGGCAACAATAAAAGAGATGCTTGCCTTGCGGAGGGAAATGGAAGACAAGCTGGATGGCGTGTTTACAGAGTTTAACAGGTTATGGGATAGCCTGAACGCGGAAAACGACGTAACAAAAGAGTTGAAAGACGTGAAAGCCGCAATCGACGATTTGTGGATCAAACTCGAAAAACTCGACGATAAAATCAACGAAACTCGCCGCATGCGGGAAAGCAAATAAAAAACGGAGGAGACAAAATGCTTGTATTCGAAACAATCCTGAAGGACGGAAAAGGTAATTATTACCTGAATGTGAACAACGACACAAAACATGACAACGGCGCGTATCGAATCGTGCAAAACGGCGCTTGCGTCCATATCTCAAGCCTGAAGCAGGATGTAACGCATGATATGGTGGAACTGGAAGATGTGGTGGAGCTCAACGATAATGTCAAACTTGTACCTTGCAAAAGGCGTTTTCGCGGGTTCCGCGCTATGAAGAAATCAGATAACTGTTTTTACTACAAAGACAAGCTTGTAAACCAGTTTGAAACGTACGTTGTTACACCCGAAAAAAGGCTTAATATTGGAGCGTATTTTTTCGAATCAGCAGGGCTTTTTGTGTCGTACACATCGCTGGAGAACGCGGTGAAGGAAGAAAACTTGTACGATGATATCCCTGATTACGATTTTGCCATTGTCGAGTATTGGGGTGTAGTTTTAAAAAGAAACAAAGATTGGGAAGCGTCAACAGCAATCGAGTTTGTTGAAAAACTGGATTTTAGAAAGGTCGTTTCTAGATTTTGGGGAGTTGACGGAGAAAACAACTTGGATTGCTTTTTTATGAGAGGCGGCAACAGCAAAGATTGTTTCTATTGTACTGATGTACGCAGATGCGACAGTTGCGAGAATTTGAGCTATTCGCTGGGTTGCGTCGATTGCGATTACGGAAGCCAAGTCTTTTTTAGTAAGGGCTGTAAATACTGCTCTGATATTGACTTTTGTTTTGATGTGAAATTTAGCCAATCTTGCATGTGCTGTTGGAAAATAAACCATGCAAGTGGCTTGCTTTTTAACAAAAAACGTGAATTGGAAGAGAAGGAAATGTGGAATCACTATTTTAGAGAAATCAAAAATTTCAACGACTTCTATCACGCGCTTGAATACAACAAAATCCGGCACCTTCTCCGGAAGCCCGGCGCAACGGTGACAGCAAAAGAAGTCGCAGAATTTCGCAAGTATCTGCTTGACGAAGTCTTGTAACACGAACCAGTAAAACCACAACACTTGCAACACGCGCCGTGCTCAAAAATCTAACACGCACGGCGCAAAATCATAACACGGAGGAAAGACAAAATGAACTACATGACGCATGATGAAGGTTGCGTTTACCTTTGGGCAATGCGCTACAGTTTTGGGCGCATGACGGCGGCGCCTGACGTGGTTTGCGAGCAGATTAAACTTAAGGTTAAACGACTGCCGACAAGCGTTTTAACGGTGATTGTAAAGGAGATTTGGGAAGCGTCCCGTATCGACAGGGAGGCGCGGAAAAGAGACGAGAACGCGCCTGTTTTGCTGGGCGGTGGCTCCATGACTGTAACTTGGCAAAACCTAGCACTTGAAATCTTAAAAGAACTCGACACAAGAGAGAAAACAGAAGGAGAAACAAGATGAACAAAGAAGAATTTACACCGGGACCGTGGGCTTACGATGGCGGTTTTACAGTATTTTCTGCTGACGGCGAGCCCGTTTGCGACCTTGTATCTGAAGCGGAAATAAACGGGGAAATGCGCATATTGCCTTACAAGGAGAACGCCGCGCTGATTGAAGCCGCTCCGGTGATGTACGCTCTGTTGAGTCTGATACAGAAATATCTGGAAGTTACAGACAATGAGAACGCACGAATCGCTTTTTTGTCAACTCAAATCAGGCAGGTTTTGGCGAAAGCCCGAGGTGAAGAATGACGGGCAAAGAGAAATTTACACCGGGACCGTGGAAAGTATCTGAAAGGTTGGAGACTTTTTATGATTTTTATGAAGACTGCTTAACCGGCTTGGCTGTAACAACAGGAGGAAGGGACATTTGCCACGTATGGAATGCAAGTGGAGGAAGTCTCCCTTACAAGGAGAACGCCGCGCTGATTGCCGCCGCTCCGGACATGTACGACGCATTGCGGTGGGCTTGTTTTTACAACTGCAAGAGACCAGTGTTGACTGCAAATTGTGAAAAATGTAAAATTAATCAGGCATTGACAATGGCAGGTGGTGAAAAATGGTACAGAAAGGTGAAAAATGACGGTTTACGCGATTGACTTTGACGGAACGATTGTAACAGAGGAATACCCGGCAATCGGCAAGCCGATTCCGGCTACAATTGAGTTCATCCGCGCAATCCAAAAGCGCGGCGACAAGTGGATTCTCCTCACCATGCGTGAGGGGAAAAGCCTAAGGGAAGCACTCACTTTTTTAGTGCTCCGAAAGTGTTTTCCGGCGGCGATAAACGACAATCTGCCCGAACGCGTCGAACTGTGGGGAAACAACCCGCGCAAGGTTTACGCGGATGTTTACATCGACGACCATAACGCGGGCGGGCTGATGATTCCGGAACTGGGAGAAAACAAGGAGGATGGAAAATGACAAATGCGGATAAAGTTCGACAGATGACGGATGAGGGGCTGGCGGAGCTGATAAACGATGTTTTGGGCAACGTGTGCATGTATGGGATTTACCATGACCTCTGTGACAACTATAAGAGTTGCCGCGATTGCTGGCTAGACTGGCTGGCAGAAGAAGCGGACGAAGCGGACGAAAAACAAGGAGATGGAAGATGACGAACGGGGATAAAATCCGACAGATGGGGGATGAGGGGCTGTTGAAGTGGCTGGATAAAATAGGCTACGCGTGCATGCCCGACGACCGTTGGCGGGCATGGATGGGGAAGAGGCGGACGAAAACAAAACCGAGGAGGAAGAAGAGAAAATGAAGTGGCTGGATAAAGTCAAGGCTTTTTTTAATTACGAAGAAAACGTGGAAGCCTATTGCTTCACACTTGTCGGAGTTTTCCTTTTCGGGGCTGTTATGCTGGGCATATGGGGAGCTAAATGGCACGAGAAAAACACAAAAACCGTTTTAAAGTATTACGACTTTTACGCTGAAACGGTGGTGTACGACAAGTGCGAATACGCGGTTTTTGAGATTGGCGAAAGTCGTTACATCGTCCACAAAGGCAACTGCAACAACCCCGTTCACGCGGGGAAAACTGGAAAGGAGAATTGAAAAATGAACATGAAAACCTTTTTCAAGGACCCGCTGACAAGCGTTTTGCTTGCGATTCAGGCGGTTATTGTGGCAATCGCGATAGCGATAGCGGACCCCGTCGTAATCATCTTTGCAGTTTTTGGTATGGCGTTTATCGCATATTTGCGACTGGTTGACATGCGCATGGCGTGGATGTTTGACATGGTGGACAAGGCGCTTAAAGTTGAAAAAGACGCGCTAGACAGGAACGAAAAAACGCTTGAAATGCTGAAGACTTGTAACGCCTCGCTTTCCAGATATCGCGACTTGCTGACGATGTTTAGGGAGGGACTTATTATCGGCATGGCAAGCGCCGATGATGAGACCGCGAAAAGCTATAGGGCGTGGGTTGAGGCAATCGACCGCGCGCTTAAGGACGAACTCAAAAACTTTAAAACTACAGTCACAAAATAAGGAGAAAATCATGGCTGACGCTGTGAACCATCCGGCGCATTACGCGCCAATCTTTGAGGCAAGACAGATAGAGTGTCTTGACATTGCGCGCTATCTCGACTTTTGCAGGGGCAATGCATTTAAGTACGTTTGGAGGGCTGGACTTAAGGGAGAACCGGAAAAAGCAATCGAAGATTGCGAAAAAGCGAAGTTTTACATGAACCGCGTGCTTGACCCGGAAATCAACTTGCCCGCGCTTTCGATGTTTAGAGTACTCGGAATTCCGGATAAAAAAGCCTCAATCGAATATATAAAATACAACGTTTTGCAGGAGATTTTGACTATGGACAAATTCTCCGCAATTGACGCAATCAACACGCTCGAAAACGCATTCAGAAAGGAGCTCTCAAAATGAGAATCATTGAACCGTCCGTCGAAATCTACACCGAATACGACCACTACAAAAAAATCGAAACAGTCGCCCGCGTTTGCACGGGCACTCAAGACAAAGTAGGAAGCAAGCCCGGCTTTGTTGAAAACCTATGGAAGAATCACCATGAAACGCCATTCGAGCATGTGAGAATAGCGGTGGACTGGAATGTTAGGCGTTTTCGTGAAAAAACTTACGGTTTTTGGGATCGACTTGGATTAAGCAGAATGTGGAAAAATTGCATAACAATCAATGTCCGCGATTATTTTACACAAGGCGGCAAACTAAAAGACTTGAAAGAGTTACAGGAAGCAGATGACTATATGACCGTCAAGTTTACGGTTGATATCGGCGTTTCCCGCGAGCTGATACGCCACAGGCAGATGTCCTTTATGGAGCGGTCGACGCGGTATTGCAACATGTCCGACTGTATCGACTTTATCAAGCCCGTTCCGTTCGCATGGGATGAATTCGGTGTTTTGAGCGACGCGTGGCATATGGAGTGCGTCTCAGCGGAATCCGCATATCGCCTGATGATTCGCAAGGGAGCCCGTCCGCAGGAAGCCCGGACCGTCCTTCCGCTCTCAACCGCGACCGTGCTGTATGTTACCGGGATGTACAAGCAATGGGAAGATATGCTAAAGCTCCGTCTCGCGCCCGGAGCACACCCGCAGATGCGCTACATCATGCAAAAGCTCGTTGAGCTTGAAGATTTTCCGAAAAACAAAATTAAAGTTCCGGAGTTTGAACACTCCGAAAAGAAAAACTAACACAGGAGAAACAAAATGAAAGTCCTTGAAATTAACCCCACGGTATTGGAAAGCGCTGTCGTATTGCTCAAGTCGGCAGTACCGGAAATCACACCGGAAAGTCTTGTTGCCGCTCTGAAAAAATATGAAATTGACGAACCGGCGCAAAACTTGAGCATTGAACGTCCGCTGACGATAAATGAGACATGCGCCCTGTTGCAAGTACGTCGCATTACCTTGAACAAATATATCAAAACAGGACGACTTCGCGCCGTTAAACTGGGGCGTAGAACAATTCGTATTACCCCCGATTCCATTCGTGAGTTTCTGGACATGGGAACGGCAAAGGAGGCTGGGAAATGAACGAACGGAAGAAACTTACAACCGCCGTTTTCAAGCGTAAATCGTGCCCGAAATGGGCACGTTACGCGGCTGTAAACAAGAGCGGGCTGACATACTACTTTGGATGGGAACCGATTCTTGGGGATGACGGCTGGATCCCGAGCCCACAGGACATTCCAGGAACAGGATTTTTAGGCGTATTCGACGCTTCTGACTGGAAAAACTCCCTGATTGAGCGCCCTGAGGTGAAAAAATGACACCCGAAAAAGTCCGGTGCATCGGCTGTAACAGCATGGTCGATGCAAGAGCAGTTACCAACATCGCAACCAAAGACAAGCCGTTCAAGGTTTGCCCGCAATGCGCGTTCATCGCCGGAATGTACGTCGTCGTTCAGGGGCGGGAGGACAAAATGTTTGAACCCGGCGCGTTTGACTTGTCCCGAATCGCCGCGCCAATCCGGAAAATCGTCAAGGAAGAGTATCTGAAAGACCCTGTCGGAACCACTGAAAAGTACATGGGGAAAGCTCTTGACGAAGAGCAGGAACGCAAAAAAGCCGAACGCAAGGCGAAGCGCGAAGCAAAGAAACGCGAAAAGGAGGAAGCGGAGCGTAAGGCAAAGGAAATCGCGGACGGCGTGTTTCATGTCCCACACGCGCTGTATAAAAAGATACAGCTTAAAAACCGCCGGATTATCCTTTTGCCGCTCGAATATCGCCCTTTCAACGCACGAAAAGGCAAGGTTTTAACGATCGTTTCCGATAACGGGAATGTCGCAAAACGCCTCATCCGACGCGCAAAGACAATCCGCCACCAGGGAGAACGCGTAATCGCGTGCATCCTCGAAGAAAAGTCCGCAAAAATCGCTTGAATGTTAGCAAAAAAGCAAAGAAAGGTTATATTACCATGACAAGCATGAAAATCAAGTTTAAAAAGCTCACACCCGAAGCGCAAGCTCCGAAGCAAGGGAAGTCCGGCGATGCCGGATTTGACCTTACAGCCGTCCGAGTTGAACGCCTTGACAGTATCAGAGTTAAGGCGTATTCCGGTATTGCCGTTGAAATTCCCGAAGGGTACGAAGGACAGATTAGAGCACGTTCCAGTATTCACAAATACGACGCAATATTATCCAATGGTGTCGGAACGATTGATTCCGGATATCGTGGCGAAATTTCCGCAGTGTTTTACCATTGCGGACCGGAATTGCCTTACGAAGCGGGAGACAGATTCGCGCAACTTATCATAAAACCAGTCCCGCGCGTCGAATATGTAGAGGCGGAAGAACTCTCTGAATCGGAACGCGGCGCGGGCGGTTATGGGTCCACGGGCAAAAACTAAAAAAACGAACTGAAACAAAGACAAAAAAACGGAGGCTTTGAAAAGCATGGATTACAACAAGGTTATTTTGATTGGGCGCTTGACCCGCAAGCCCGAAATGCGTCATACTGCAAGCGGAACGGCAATTACCGGGATGTGTGTGGCTGTAAACCGGAGAATCGGCAAGGATGACAAGCAGGATGTTACCTACATCGACGTAAACGCGTGGGGCAAAACTGCGGAATTTTGCGAGCGGTATTTTGATAAAGGGTCGCCGATTCTGATTGAAGGGCGTTTGACGCTGGAAAAATGGACCGACAAGCAGGGGCAAAGCCGTTCTGCGCTCAAAGTTACAGCAGAAACGGTCGCTTTTGCGGAAAGCAAGAACAACAGCGATAACCGCAACGGCGGCGGGAATCGTGGAGGATATGGAAATCAGCAGGGGAATTATCGCGGCAACGGCGGCGATTACAATACGCAAAACAACACAAGAAACACCCATGGAGGCAACGAAAGGTATGAACCGCGTCAATCTTATCAGAAAGCGTCAAACAGCGCGTACAACGCGCCACAAAACATGAATGGCAGTGAGCATCGTTACAGCCCGGAAGACGAACCGCAAGCCGCCGCTCCGACTCAGAATCAGCCACAAACAGAAATGAACGATGATATCCCGTTCTAACTCAAAAACGGATGATTTGAAAAAGAGGCTCCCGCAGGGTAAAGGAATAACCCCTGCGGGAGAGAAGAAAAAGAACGGAACAGATTGAACCAACCAACAAAAGGTAAACAATCTCCAAAGCGTATTATATCCTGCTTCTTTGAAAAATCAAACGCTAAGGAGAAACAAAATGCAAAAAAAGTGCAAAAAAAATGATTTGTCCAGTGTTCCCAATGAAAATCACAGCCCCGAATGCTGGGGAAAATATGAACAATCTCAAAAATGTCCTGCTTGCGAATTTAAGCGCAGTTGCTATTTTTCGAAGAAAAACTCAATGGAGCAAGAAAAAAAAGACAATGAATTTGCCGGGTATCGCGAATTCGATGACGCGCGGAAAGTGACTGTAATCTCCCCTGAAAAACGTACGTTTAAGCTTCCTGACGGGCGTATAATCGAACCGTCGGAAATTAACCTTGCCTGTATCATTTGGGCACTCCAATTCGGGAGCGAAAACAGGGGCGCGGCGATTGCTCTTGCCCTCAAGCTCTCAGGCGCAAAAAGCATTACAGATATTGCGCGTGCAACCGGGCGATCAAAGCAAGCAGAGCACAAAAATATAGCGCGAGAACTTGGCGTTGGACAGAAAAAAGCGTCAGATTCAAAGTTGCTTAAGCTTACGCCGCGAGAATTTGCGGTTTACAAGCTGAGGCTAAGGGGATTTAGTGTAAGAAAAATTGCGAAGGTGTTGAATATTTCTCATCCTAGAGTTGTACGATATTGCAAGTCTTTGAAAGTTAGAGGGGTTACCGGAATTTGAGTTTAAAAAACACAAAAAGGTTACCACTCTATGTTTTTCTGAAATAAAAAAATCAAAAAAAATCGGGTGTGAAAGCGGACGAGGGTTGACAAGATTACTTTATATAAGTAAAGTAACTCAAAAAACAGGAGATCGAAAAAATGGGTGGAAGAGGTTCAAGCAGTTCCAAAAAAATTGACCCTGACACACTGGGAAATTATTGGGTAAGCCGTGACGGCGAAAAAGAGAGGTTGTATCTTGACCCGGGACCTATTTTAGAGGAAATGGGCTTTACTGTCAAATATGAACATGTTAAATGGAGACGCGAACAAAAAATAGAATTCGTTAAGACTCCTGACGGAGACAAAATGTCGAATAATAAGCTTTGGGATTTGAAAAGTAATCTTGACGGATATTATATCAATTTAAAAAACGGAAAACATTTGGTCAAGGGAGGCACGTTTGCTTGGAAAGACGAAGCTGAAGCCGCAGTGGCGAGACTTTCGAAAAAAGTAAATCTCAGAAAAAACAGAAAGATAGCTGAGCAAGCGAAGGCTGAATGGAAAACATATCTCGAAAATGAGAAGAAGCTGATGGAATATAGGAATAGGAGGAAATTACCGCTAAAGCCAGGGACGAAAGTGATAAGAACTGTTAAGGGATTCAAGATAATAGAGCCAGAAGGGTAAAATGGAAATTCAGCAACTGGAAATTGACAAGATATTTCCGTACAAAAACAATCCAAGACGGAACGAAAAAGCGGTTGAATATGTCGCAAACAGCATCCGTTCCTTTGGTTTCCGCAATCCCATAATTTTGGATAAAGATCATGTCATTATTTGCGGGCATACACGGTTTTTAGCCGCTAAAAGCCTAGGGTACGCAAAAGTGCCATGTCTAGTTTGTGAAGATATGGACCCGGATAAAGTTAAGGCGTTCCGACTTGCAGATAATAAGGTCGCGGAGTTTTCGCAATGGGATAAAGGCTTGCTTGAAATCGAAATTGAACAGCTTTGCAAACTCGGAATAGCGGTCGATGATTTTGGATTTGAATTTACACCAATGTCCATTGATGTAGAAACTGATATTCAGTCTGACGACGGGTATTATGGCGATGAAAGAGAGCGTACAAACAGAGCCTACAATTTAAGCGATTTTGACCCTTTTGAATGTGAAGGCTTTTATCAAATTCCAACACTGAAAAAATGTAATGTCGTTCCGGATCGCTTGATTGATTTTAATAGCGTTATTGGTTCTGATGATTACAACGCCGGAGTTCATTTTTTTATCGATGATTACCGCTTTGAGCGCGTATGGAATCAGCCGGAACGGTATGTTGATATATTAAAAAAGTTTAATTGTGTTTTTACTCCGGATTTTTCGCTCTATCTGGATATGCCGATGGCGATGAAAATCTGGAACGTTTATCGGTCGCGGCTTATCGGGCAAATTATGCAATGTGCCGGGCTGAATGTCATTCCAACTGTGTCGTGGGCTGAGCCGGAGACATATACATTCTGTTTTGACGGCATTCCGGAGGGCGGAACCGTGGCGACTTCCACGGTCGGAGTTATGAGAGACAAGGCCGCGAAAAAGATATTCATGGACGGCATGGCGGCTATGATCGACAAGGTAAAGCCATCAATGATTCTCATGTATGGCAAAGCCGTTCCAGAGGCGTGCGGGGGCGTTGAATTCAAAAGTTATGAAAATGATACGTTCGGGCTAAAATTTGCGGGACGAACAAAAAAAATGACAAAAACCAAATAGGCGCGGATGGCAATTTTATCCATTCCGCGCCTTTCTGTCGAGATCGACGTATTGGCTAGCGATTATACTTTCGACAGCCTGTCGCTCCGGTTCGTCGTATCCAGAGATTGATATATAGATATCGCCTAAATATTTATATACCATTGCGAATTTTTTGTTTTCACAATGATAGCGCCCGTTTTCTCGGCATATAGTCCAGTCTTTGGTTATGTGGACTTTCTCGCTATCCGCCGTGATTTTTGCAATCGCGGCGTTGACTTTTTCTAAATATTTTCGCGGGATGATTCTAAAACGAAGCTCTCCTCGTGCGTCGTTTTCGTCGTTATACTCCCAGTCCGAGTTTTCTTCCGCCCATTTCTCCGCACCCTCATCCCGGGCATCAAGCCCGACGGAAGAGTATTCTTCTTCCGCGATCTCAAAAAGTCTTTCGGCAGTGAATTTCATTTTTCTTCTCCTTTGCCTTGCGGCGTTGTTTTTGTTTGTTTTGTACCTATGTTGTTAATATA
>ERZ1034925.262-NODE-262-length-27094-cov-24.412367_pt1 | contig 27094 bp, 27 predicted proteins | sample MGYA00520687_ERZ1034925 | MGnify/ENA primary metagenome ERZ1034925 (study PRJEB33766, sample SAMN09781758) | gut metagenome | biome: gut microbiome | host: Homo sapiens | place: Madagascar | study: EMG produced TPA metagenomics assembly of the PRJNA485056 data... | reverse complement strand
GTTTTATTTATTATTATTTCTTTGCAGATTTGTCTGCTAATTCACTGTCAACTCTTAAGAATACTGGTTTTATATCAGCCTTATCTATCAAATGACCAACTTTTACATTATCTGTCTTAATATCTTGTAATTTAACAGATTTTAAATCATAAGACAATTGTTCAGCCATAGATTCAGCAATATTTGGACAATATGGATAAATCAAAGAAGATACTATACACATAATATCTAATACAGTAGTCAATACTTGACCACATTTTTCCATTTCACCATTCTTCGCCAATGTCCAAGGAGCATTATCAGTTACATATTTATTCGTATCATCAACAAGTTCCATAATCTTTTGTGCTGCTTCTTGTATTTCAAAATAATCAAAATGATGCATTACTGATTTTACTGTTTCTAATGCTTTATCAAACAACTCAGATTGTACTTTAAATTCAGCTTTAACATCACCATCAAAGTATTTAACAAGCATCGATAACGTTCTATTTAACAAATTACCCATCGAATTTGCTAAATGAGCATTAACTTTTTCTTTGAAATCTATGTCTGAATAATTACCATCTTTTCCACATGGTGCAGAAGTAGCCATATAATATCTAAAAGCATCAGGTTTATCTAATTCAAAATTTTCCAAAACACTTGTTGGAGAAATAACGTTACCTAATGATTTAGACATCTTAGTTTCATCAATAGTAATCCAACCATGAGCAAAAATATGTTTTGGTAATGGCAAACCTAATGCCATCAAAATACCTATCCAATAAATACTATGGAATTTCAAAATATCTTTTCCAATAATATGAACATCAACCGGCCATAAATTTTTAAATTGTTCAGATTCATTTCCATCAACATCGTAACCAATTGCTGTTATATAATTTGAAAGAGCATCAATCCATACATAAATACCTTGTTCTTCATCATCAAGAACATCAATACTCCAATCAACGTTAGTTTTAGCACGTGATACAGAAATATCCTCAATATTTTCAAGTTGATTTAGTACTTCATTTGCTCTAAATGCAGGTACAATAAATTCAGGATTTTGCTTAATATGCTTTGCAATAGCATCTTTATACTTTGTCAACTTAAAGAAATAATTTTCTTCACTAACAACTTCAGGCTTTTTCAAGTGGTCAGGGCAAAGTCCATCTTCTGTCAAATCTTTTTCACTTAAAAAGGCTTCACAACCACTACAATATAAACCTGTATATGCATTTTTATAAATATCACCTTGTTCAACTAATTTTTTGAATATATGTTGTACAACTTTAACGTGTTGTTCATCAGTTGTTCTAACAAAATGAGAATAATCAAAATCTAATGTTTTCCAAGCATCTTTAAATTTTTGTGAATTTTCATCACATAATTGTTTGGGAGTAATACCTCTAGATGCAGCAGTCTTTTGAATCTTGATACCGTGTTCATCAGTACCTGTTAACATAAAAGTATTATTACACCTTTGAGTAAAATGTCTATATATAACATCTGAAATAATTTTTTCATAAGCGTGTCCAATATGAGGAGCACCATTTACATAATCTATCGCAGTAGTTGCATAAAATTTTTCCATAATTCATTGTCCCTTCTCTTAGGTAAAATTCTAACATGAAAAAGGAGAATTATAAATATTATGCTTGATAATTCAAATGTGAACCACTAGATGATGAAGATTTTTGTGCTAATAATTTACGATTACTATATTCATTAATTACATCAGTTGCATAACCTGAAGTTGTTTTATTTTTAGAACCAGCAATACCATAGTTATATGCAGTTAAAGCGTGTTCTAAAGATTCTGGATATGCATTCATACATTCTCGTAAGTATTTAGAACCTTCTCTAATATTTGTTTCAGGATCAAATAAATTGCCACCCACATAATGAGAATTTACTTGCATCAACCCATTACATTGAGCAGATGAACGTGCATTTGGATCCCAATGAGATTCTATTGTAATAACAGATGCTACTAAATTTGGATCAAGTTTATACTGTGCTGCATATTTATCAATATAGGCCTGATATTTCTTTTCATTACCTTTTAATGTTGCACTACCTCCAACATTTGAGGTATCTTCAACTGCTTCAACAGCCTCAGATTCACTACTATCAAGTGCTTTTTCTTTTATATATTTTTTGGTATTATTCCATATCAACCTATTAATAAAGTCATCATATTCTTTTTGACAGGCTAATAAACCATTACGATAATCACTTGCTGATTTTTCAGCATCTGATTCAGCGGTTTCTTTTTCCTTTTCTGCCTTCTCTTTTGCCTTATCTGCACGTTCTTTTGCCAACTCTAAAGCACTCTTACGTTGTAAACCTTTATTTTTACCAGGTTTATAACTCATTCGAGCAGCCATATATGATTGAGTTTTAGGTTGTACAGCATCCATAGACATAGTTATACATATCCTCTTGTATATATAAAGTATATATTCACAGGATAATTGCTCAATTTATAACAAAATCGTAAACAAAAATTAATATTTACACGAAATAAAAACATGTTTTCATCTAATTATTGTATCATTTTAGGTAGGAGAAATTGTAATGAAAAAGTTTTTAATTTTTATATTAAGCATAATTATTATGCAACCAGTATCAGCAAAGAACATACAAGGTGTTTGGCACAATGATTTAAGGACTTTGTTCCAACATAATAATGCAATAATTGATACTATAAACATTCGCACATTTAATGCAAAAGATACAAATAGCAATGAAATAATCGATGAAGATGAAGAAAGTGGAAACTTTATAAATGCTATTGATGAATTAGATGATTTAGTAAAACAAGGTATAAACACAATTCACGTTCTACCAATTACACCTGTGGGAAAAATTAAAGCATTCGGTACGGCTGGTTCATTATATGCAATATCTAGTTTTACAGATATAAATCCACAATTAGTATCAAAAACATCTTCTTTATCTGGTATAGAACAAGCAAAAAGATTTATTAGAGAATGTCATAAACGTGACATTAGAGTAATCATTGATTTACCAAGTTGTGGTTCTTATGACATGTTCGTTGAACACCCTGAATATTATATGAAAGATGAAAACCAAAATCCAATTATTCCATTAGATTGGACAGATGTAAGATTATTAAATTGTGGAACAGAGCATAAACTTAATGATGATTTATTAACATTACATAAAAAATTTATAGATATGCTAATCTACATAAATGCAGATGGTATTAGAGCAGATGTTGCAGGATTAAAGCCACCATCATTTTGGAAAGAATTGATAAAATACACTAGAGAAAAAAATTCTGAATTTTTATTTTTAGCAGAATCCTCAAAATCTTGGACAGAACCAGTTGCATCAGTTGCAATTTGTACTCCATCAGAGAAATTACTAGATGCAGGTTTTGATGGATATTTAGGCAGTTATTTCAACCTAAAAAATTGGAACACCTCTAAAGAATTTATTTCAACAATCCAAGATGATTTAAAAACATTCAAAAAATATAAAGAACAAAAAAGTGTTATAGGAAGTTTTACAACACACGATGAAATAAGTCCTATATTGATACATGGTTCTAATTTTTCTAAAATGATAATTTGGCTAAATGCTACGTTACCATTAAATTCATACTTTGTTGATGGTTTTTCTACAGGTGACACATACAACTACAAATGGGCAAACCAACCTGCTGAAAATTCACAAACAGATGATGAATATTATTTCACACATAACGGGAAAATTGATATATTTAATTTTTCTAGGAAACCTCAAGGTAAAGATTATTCAATTTATGAAGAATTTGTATTAGCAAACAAATTTAAAGCGTATTATGCTACAGAACTAAGCAATGCAAAATTTGTACCATTAAAGACTTCAAATCCATCTGTATTTGCTTATGCTAGAGTTACAAACAATTCTTCAATAATTGTATTTGGAAACCTTGACCACAAAGAAACAAAAACAGTAACAGTCAAAGTTCCTAAATTTAAAGTAAATAAAAAAATCATAAATCTCAGAGTACAAAAAAATATAAAAAATGAATATTCAAATGGAAAAATAAAAACAACACTTGATGCTGGTGACATTCAAGTACTTTTAATAAAGAATTTGGTATTCTAATATGATAACAACATTTGCAGTTTTACTCAGAATATTTTCGAATTCGACAGCGAACCTATATCAAAAAAAATCTGCAGAATTATCTTCTCCAATATTAGTAAACTTATATTCATATTTACTTATGAGTTTATTTTGCATTATTCCGGCATTATTCATAAACTGGAATATATATCCACCCATATTTTGGGTTTATGTTGTTTTTGCAGGATTATTATGTACTATTGGAACAATAGCACTAATTGCAGCATTGAAAATTGGTGATTTATCTGTTTTAGCACCAATTAATTCATATAAATCTGTGATAGGACTAATTAGTGCAATTTTTATATTAAAAGAATTTCCAAATACAACTGAGATATTATGCATTTTGCTGATTATAATAGGTAGTTACTTTGTTATTGATAGCAAAGAAGAAAAATTTACAATTAAAACATTTCTAAGAAAAGATATTCAATTAAGATTTTTTGCATTATTATGTTCAGGCATAGAAGCATCATTTTTGAAAAAGATTATACTTATGTCATCTTTTTCAATTTCATTGATTCTATGGTGTTTTAGTGGGTTTATATGTTCTTTCTTCATCTATTTGATGTTAAAGCCTTGCAATCTAAAACTAAAAAAAGAAAATCATAAAAACTGTTTTATAATTGCAATAACTCTAATAATTATGCAATTATCAACAAATTATGTATTTTCAAAAATACCAGTAGGTACAGCCTTGGCACTGTTCCAACTATCATCATTAGTATCTCTTTATTACGGATACAAAATGTATCACGAAAAACATATTATAAAAAAATTCATTGGCACAATAATTATGATAAGTTCTGCAGCAATTTTACTATTAAAACATTGATTGTGGTTCAATAAAATTGATATACGCAACTGCATTAAACGCAATAGAACCAAATATAATTTTCATTTGATGGTCATTAAAAGGTAATAATCGGACAAATTGAATATATTGCTCATCAAAATCGTCATTTGTTTCTCTTGCTTTAATTTTAGCCTTCAAATCATGACCTTGATACAACATTATATATACACCATCATCTTTTTTTTCACCTAAGACCTTATAGAAACCTCTTTCAACAGCCTGTCCATTTACAACAAAATCTACAGGTATATTAATCAATTGACCTTCATCAACTGTTTCTTCCGGATTTTCATTTATCATATTGTCATTATGAGCATCCATTTGAGGAATCAAACTTGCTCCTTTAACTTTTCGAATAGCCTTTTCTCTTTTTCTATCTTCTTTTCGTTTTTTATTCGCTTGAAGTGCATTCATTGTTTCTTCAAATTGCTTATTAGTAATAGCCTTTTGACCGTCCCAAGCATTGTCAATATTGTCATAACTAGACCAATCCTCATCAGCCATTACATCTAAAGGAATAAACATACAACATAATAATATTAAAATAAAAATCCTCTTTATCATACATTCATTATTTAATTATTTTTGCAAAAAAGTAAACCTCTATTTAGAGGATACCACAATATATGATATAAAGTTTAGAAAGATAAGTATAATTATAAATAATTTCTAATAGATGGAATTTTTATACAATTATTCAAATAATCTATAGTATTTATTTTTTCATTATACAAATACTTTAAAAAATTTAGATATGACATATCAACTGCACTAACAAGTACATTTATTTCAAATCCATCAGAGCAGAATGGTTCATAATCATAAGTAACATAACTATTATACTTGCTTTTCCATTCTTTTTTTTCAATTCTACAATTATTTTCTTCTGCCGTGTATTCAAACCAATCAATTACATCACGACTAACATTATTAAATTCTAAATATCGTTCAGGAATTTTATTCATAAAACAATCTCCATATTCAAATTTTATAGGAAGATTTTTATTGATAAATTCCCATTTTGGCTAATTTTATTAAATATAAACTAACCATTTAGTACTAACAATAATAGTTAATTATTTTGTTTTTTTTAAGAAAATATTAACTGCATCTTTCAAATTTGTTGGAGTTTTAAATTCTTCATCAACCTCATTCGAGGCACTTGTTTTTGAATTTCCATAAAAGTATTTATTATACAACGACAACAATACATAAATAATAATTGATGATGTGGCAACTCCAACCATTGCTAATATAAATTTTAATGCAATTTGTTTTTTACCAATTGGTTGTTTTGTCTGAAACTGAATTGGAGTCTGAACACTATCTGTTTGAACAGGCTGCTGTGCAGTATCAGCATTAACTTGTACCGGAATAGTACAAGTTAATGCTACAACTACGAATATTGATAAAATAAACTGTTTAATTTTATTCTTCATCATTTTCTTTCTTTGTTGTTTTAGAAGTTTTTCTAGTTTTAGTTTTACCTTGACCTCTATTTGGTCGTCTTGTTCTTTTTGGTTTTTCAACAGGTTCTTCAACGGTTTCAACCGCAACATCTTCTACCTTTTCAACTTCAACTTCTGTTTTCTTCTTTGGTTCAATATCAAGTTCTATTTCAGCATTTTGAGGTAGAACAACTTCTGCAGTTTCAACAACATCTTCATTTTTAATAATTTCTTTTACTTTATTTTTATTAAATTTAGAACGTTTTCCTTTAGTATTTTTCTTTTGTTCTAAATTTTCTGTTTCTTCTTGAACAACTGCTGATGGATTTTCAACCTGAACAGAAATTTCGACCTCTTGTTTTATTTCAGGTTGTTCGTTATTATTTCTTTGTTGCTCATTATTAAATTTTTGATTTTTATTATTAAATTTTTGGTTATTATTCTTTTTAAAACCACTTAAAGGCAATTTCATCTTTGCTGCCTTTGCTCTGTATTCGCCTTCTGCAGTTGGAGATGCATATTTAATATCTTCCATAATAAAGCCATTACCTTGACAATGTGGACATTTTTTAGCAAATACTTCCGCTAATGCTTGACCTTGTCTATGTCTAGTTAATTCAACCAAACCTAAATCAGATAATTGACCAACTTGTGGTTTAGCCTTATCAGGTTCAAGAGCAAGTTCTAATTCTTCCATCATTGCTAATTTATCAACACGAGAAGTCATATCAATAAAGTCAACAATAATCATACCGCCAATATTTCTCAAACGTAATTGTCTAGCGATTTCGTGAACTGCTTCAATATTTGTTTTCAAAATTGTTTCATCTTGAGTAGCAGAACTTACAAACTTACCACTGTTAACATCAATAACTGTTAAAGCTTCAGTAGTTTGAATAAACAAATAACCACCTGATGGCATATTAACTTTTGTTTGTAAAGCAGCTTTAATCTCTTTATGAATATCCATAGCAACCAATAATGGCTCTGAACCTTTAAATAAGGTTATTTTAATATCTCTATTCATGTGCCAAGTTTGCAACAATGTTTGCAATCTATTCATTGCAAATGCGGTATCAACAATAATTTCTTGTGTATCTTCGGTACAAGCCTCTCTAATAACTCTATATAACAAATCTTGATCTCGATATAAAAGAGCAGGTGCAGTAACAGTTTCAGCAGATGTTACAATATTATTCCATTTTTCCAATAGAATTTCCAAATCTTCTTGAATATCTGCCTCAGACTGATTTTCAGCTTCTGTTCTAATGATAACACCTACACCAACAGGCTTTAATAAACTTACAATTGATTTAAGCCTTGCACGTTCTTTAACAGTAGATATTTTACGGCTAACGTTAATACCTGCTTCATTTGGCATAAGAACAAGAAAACGTCCTGGTAAACTAATATCAGTTGTAACACGTGGACCTTTGTGACCAGTAGGTTCTTTAACAACTTGTACAACAAGTTTTTCTTTTGGTGCTAACTTGTCTTGCAATGCACCCTTCTTTAATACGTCTTGTGCGTGTAAAAAGCCCATTTTATCAGAGCCAACATTTACAAATGCTGCATCAATACTAGGTAAAACGTTTTCAACTTGTGCTAGGTAAACATCACCTAGTAAAATTTCACCTCTGTTGATAAAGAATTCTGATACTTTACCATTTTCAATAACTGCAGCAATATTGTCACGCTCAGCAATAACAATTTTTTGACCGGATTCTGTATTTTTCATTGTGATAAACCCTTTATTTAAACTATAAAACTCTCATGTCTTTGTCAAAAAAGCGAGTTCTTACTATATCAAATTTGATGTCTTTATCAATAATTTTCATAAAATCATCTACTCTTACGGCTGGAATTTCGCTATTCTGACCGGTTCTCAATACTATAAATAAACAGTCATTCTCAAATCGATAAGATTTAATTGAGTTTTTAATGTTTATTGTTTTTTGTAAACCTTTTTTGTTTGTCTTTGTGAGTAAAATTTCATCAGAAGAACAAACTTTGTCCATATTATACTTTATATCCTCAAATTTGTAAAGTTCTGATTTTGGTAATGTAACCATATATTCTGCCCAATAAACCGTTGTATCAATTGAAGTTGCACTTTTTTCTAATTTTTGAACAGATACTATTTGAGCATTTTTATGTAAAACTTTTTGCAATTCATCTCTAATAACTTCAACTGGAGTATCTTCTAACAAATCAATATCAACAAATTCACATTCACTTTCTATAAATAACGGCAATGCTACACCCATAGAAATTTTCATTGATGGATTGTATCCCATAGAAAATGCTACATTCAAATTTGTTCTTGATATTGCTTTAAAAAATGTATTTTGCCAATCCAAGTGAGAAAAATACTTCAAAATACCCGTTTTAGTAATTTTAATTCTATATTTGTATAATACTCTATTAGATTCTGATGTACAAATTGATGGATCAATGTGATGTGATACATCAATTTTTTGAGCAGAATCTGATGCTTTGTAAGGTTTTGCCAAAACTTTTTTCACTTTAAACTCTGGACAAACCCCACAATTGACACATTTATTTTCACAAGTAGGTTGCAAATTCAATTCACAAGGCTGATTAAAAGCAGCCTTATATTCAGACTTAAACCAATCTTTACTTACACCAATATTGATAAAATTCCAAGGTAATTCTTCATCTAAAGAGAAACTACGTTTTGCACGTTCTTCTAAAGAAAACCCACAGGCTTCTGCAGTTTCTTTCCAAACATTTTTATCAAAATATTCACCCCAAGCGTCTAAATAACAACCCTTTTTATAAAGTGCCTCTACATATTTACACAACGAGTCATCACCACGAGTCATCACTGCTTCAATTTGCGATACATATTTTTCGTGGTAATTAATTTTTACACCTTTAATTTTATCAGTTTTAGACTTCAAATATTTGATATGTTCTGTAACTTCATCTAAATCAGTTTGTCCACACCATTGGAATGGTGTAAAAGGTTTTGGTACAAAGATTGACAAGGTACAAGTAATATCAAAACTATGTTTTAAATTCTTTTCTTTCTTCAACAATTTTGCTCTATATTTAATTTTACTCAACAAACTTGCCATCTCGTCCATATCTTCTAATGTTTCTGTTGGCAAACCAGAGATAAAATAAAATTTAATACGTGACCAACCATTTTCATATAATGTCAAAGCCGCATTCAAAATTTGTTCTTCTGAGATATTCTTTTTTATGACATTTCTTAATCTTTGAGAACCGGCTTCGGGTGCTAATGTCATAGTTGATTTACGAACACTCTGTACCAAATTTGCCAACTCTAAATTAAAACCGTCAATTCTTTGACTTGGTAATGATACTGAGATTTTACGCTTATTAAAATCCAACGATAATTCTTTTATCACTTCGTTAATATTAGAATAATCGTTTGAAGACAATGACAACAACGAATATTCATCATAACCAGTAGTCTTAACTAATTCTTTTACTAATCCAACAATTTCTTCTCCCGTACGTTCTCTAATCGGTAAAGTAACGTGTCCAGGTTGACAAAAACGACACATACGACCACAACCACGACGAATTTCAACAACTGCTCTATCTTGAACAGAACTAGAAAAAGGTATTGGGTAACGTTTAGGAGCCGACTCAACTGTCAATTGAGAAATTCTTTTATTAACAGTCTTGTTATACCCTTTAGCCCAAACACCCTCAATTTGAGTTAATGCTTTAATTCTATCTTTTCTTGGTAAACCTTTTGTATTTTTAAGACATTGACAAACTTCTAAGATAGAATCTTCACCATCACCAATCAAAAAACAATCTATAAAATCAGACATAGGTAATGGATTATAAGTACAAGGTCCACCAGCGATTATAATAGGGTGTTCGTCACCTCTATCAGAATTTTTATATGGAATTTCCGCCATATCCATCATTTTTAATACTGTTGGATATGCCAATTCCCATTGCAAAGAAAAACCAATAACATCAAATTCTTTGGCTTTTCTTTTTGATTCTAATGCATATAGTGGTGTTGGCTTAAAATCAGGTTCAGGTGCATAAACTCTATCAGCCATAAATTTATCAGTTTTATTAACTTGTTCATACAAAACACGAACACCTAAATTACTAATCCCAATTTCATATTTATCAGGGAAAGCCAATAACATTTTTACATCTGCACTATCAAAATCTTTGTTATAAGACAAGAACTCACCACCAACATATTGGTAAGGTTTTGTACAATTATATAAAGCATCTCTCTGCTCATCAAAAAAACAATTCATTATGCTAAATCTTCCGGTATATATTTTTCTATTTCAATTAATTTACCTGTTAGAGTCTTGTTATCCAATGCTCTCATAAAGGCTGGTAATTCAGAACTTTTCATATCATAATTATATAAACATATTTCATTATCTACATTCCTCAATATAGTAACAATATAATGACATTTTTTTGCATACGCAGTCAAATTTGATTCTACGAATTTTTTTCCATTCGCATCACGTTTCAATTTTACATAATTAAATCCAGCAAAAAATTTAATTTTTTCTTCTGTATCTTGAGGCAAATCACTATTGTGACGATTAAACATATTTATAACTTTTTTATTTATATCTTCTGACATAAAAACCTCCTATATCTATTAAACACTAGAAAAAGAAGGTGTAAAATTATTTACCAAAAATTTACAATATGCTATTGTTTATTCATATAAAAATTTGGTTGAATTAATTGAATATTAAATTTATTCATTTCAATATTTTTAAAATTATAATCACTTTCTTTTCTTATATTTTCTTTCTTAAGAGCATTTTCATATTTTGAAGAATTTACAGTTGCATTAACATCATTTTTAGACATTTCAATTGCATTTGTTTCATTTTGTTGTTCTTGAGCATTTGAAACAAGTGCTGTTGTCATAGCAAAAATAAACATAAAAAATACTACAAATAATTTCTTCATACATAACCTTTCATCTTAAATAATTTCTAATAATTCTTCAGGAGAATAAATTAAAGTTGTTGCACCATTTTCATAAAGAAAATCTATATCTTTATACCCCCAAACAACACTTATACAATCTAATTCAGCATTTTGTGCAGTTTGAATATCAACTTCAGAATCACCAACATATATACATTCTTCTTTATTAACATTCAATTCATTCATTGCTTCAATAACAGAATCTGGAGCAGGTTTTTTGGCAATATGTTCTCTTTGTCCAATTGCAACATCTACCAATTCTCCAAAATATTTTTCACATAACTCTTTCACTGCACTATCAAATTTATTAGAAACAACCGCTACCTTATGTTTTTGCTCTTTTAATTTTTTTAACATAGACATCACACCATCATAAGGCTTGGTTTTGTTATACATATTCTCTGAATAATGTTTTTTAAATATTTCTAAACATTTTTCACAATTAGGATTATTTTTACCATCAGGAATAGCACGTTCAATTAATAATGCAACACCATTACCAACAAATCTACGTACTTCATCAATAGTTCTTTTAGGATAGCCAAACTGTTCTAATGCGTAATTTGTACTATCAGTTAAATCTTCCAACGTATATAATAATGTTCCATCTAAATCAAAAATAACTGTTGAAATAGCCATCATTCAATTTCCTTTAATATTGTAAATACTTCATATCCATTATCTACATCAATTTCAATTATCTTATATACACCATTTGACGATTGTGGAGAAGTAATATGATATACACCATTATACATAACTTCATCATTTTTATGATAATGTCCAGAAACAATTGCAATTACATTATTATGTTTACTTAACATCTGTAAATAAGGTAATGTGTTGTACGTATAATATAAATCATTTGATGGTTTGTTTGCTAATGGGAAATGTTGAAGAATAACAACCTTATTATAAGCATATTTTGTTAATTGTGCATCTAACCAACTTATAGTTTCATTTGTATAAACACCATTTATTCCCGGAATAACTTCTTTTGTTCCATCTACAACAATATAAACTATATCATTACGTTTAAACACGTAATTAGGAGTTCTGCCTTGATTTCGATTTACTTTTCTGACCATTGAAATATATGTTTTTTTATCCAAATTATTAAGTTTAGAAACATCTTTGTTTCCCAAAACAAGATAATAAGGTTTATTTAACTTTTTCACAACAGACAAAAAACCTTCTAAGTTCTTAGGATTTGCTTGTCCTATGTTATTTCCAGTAAATACAACGAAATCAATATCTGAAGATTTATTTATATCCTTAACTATTTTATTCAATGCAACTGATTGCTTCTTAAAATAAACATCTGTAACCTGTGCAAATTTTATAGTTTTTGCAAAACAAGATGAAATAGATATAGACATAAACATCAACGTCAATATTAAAATTGACATAAATTTTTTCATAAAAACTCCTTAATCATTTTCTATTAGATTATCACGAATAGAAAAGAGATTAAATATTGTCATAACTTGCAATAATTTTTTTGATACCTTCATGAGCAACATCAAACAATCTTAGCATTTGTTCTTTTTCATAAGGTTCACCCTCTGCAGTTGTTTGGAAATCAACGATTTTTCCACTCTTTGTTAATACAACATTTGAATCCACTCTGGCATGTGAATCTTCTTCATAATCTAAATCTAACAAAATTTCATCGCCATGCATACCAATAGAAATTGCTGCAATTGGTTCAACAATTGGATTTTCTTTTAATTCACCACTAGCCATAAGTTTTTTAACGGCTTCACGTAGAGCGACAAAGCCACCACAAATACTTGCTGTTCTAGTTCCGCCATCTGCTTGAATAACATCAGCATCAATTGTTATTGTTAAATCAGGCATTTTTTCTAAATCAACGCATGCTCTTAAACTACGACCAATCAATCTTTGTATTTCATGTGTTCTACCAGAAACCTTATTTCTTTCACGTTGACATCTAGTATTAGTAGCAGATGGTAACAACGAATATTCAGCAGTTACCCAACCTCTATTATCATCTTGTTCCATCCATTTTGGTTTCTTATGGTCAACAGAAGCCGTTGTGATAACTTTTGTATCACCAAATTCAACTAAAACAGAACCTAGTGCATGCTTTGTAAAATCTTTTGTAAATTTAAATGGTCTTAATTCATCATTTGCTCTGTTATTTTTTCTCATAAAAAACTCCTTAATTATTACTCTTTTTGTTTAAATATCCGTTTTCATATTCCCACATATATATTTGTCCGCAATATTTACATACTGCAAATTGATTCATAAACATCAAATCTGGAACAAAAGTATAACCATCAACAGTAATTTCTATTTCATTTTTATTATTATATTTATGCGTAAACTTTTTACTCCCTTTATATTCAGGAGAAAACATTAATTCAAATTTATCAATAGATTTACAATTTTTACAAACAAACATTATTATTTTTTTCTTCTTTTTTTCTTATCAACACCTGCTCTAGCAAGAATTCTGTCATCAATTTTCTTCATTGCACCCGCATCATTATAAAAATTTTTGTACCACAAACACATACATATACCTCTTAATGGTAATAATAATTGTATTGTCACAATAATAATTAATGCTTGAACAATAAATAACGCAACTTGAGATGGTGTAATCTGAGCAACACCCATTGCTGACAATACCATATTTATAGCATCTAATGATGGAACAGATATATATTTAACTAATGTATCTTTTAAATAATCAACGGCTTTAACTGTAGTTAAAAATGTCAACATTATTTGTGGCAAAATAACATAAGTTAAACCCCCTAATAAAATAATCATTAAGAAAGTTTGTTTAAAATTACCAACAACATAAGATGAACTTTTTTTGAAACAATCAAATGGTGATAATTCCGGTTCAAATATAAATATTTGGAAGATAAAAGCATAATAAATTAATAAAATCCAACCAAAAACTAAAAATATTGGAATAACTGTTAATAATAACAAACCACCATACAAACCCCATAATCCTAAATAAGCAATCCATCTACGAGTAATCATCATTGTATGAGCAGGAAAATCATAAACTCGTTCTGATTTAAGCATATTGTCTGTCATAGAATTTACGGCTGAATAAGCAACTATATAGTTCCAAAAAGATTTAATCCATATAACCAAAACAGGTAACAATACTACACCCAATGCAATATTCATATACATAGGTGTTTTTAAAATTGGAATATTTGCCAATAATAAAGTATGATATTCATTATATGAATACAAAATTATAGTTGTTAAAATCAAACCCAACAACTGTCCTAAAACAGGGAATAACATGTACCACACAAATCTATCAATGTTGGTAAAGTATAACCCTACACCTTGTAAAAATATTTCAAATATTGTATTACTTTTTTTTGCCATAATTCATTATCTTTATTGTATAATTTTATTACTATAATATCTAATTGTAAATAAAAAAATGGAAAATATGAACGAGATAAAAGAATTAATAAAAAGTTTTAGAGAAGATGAGTATTTTGATTTTGTAAATTTACATATACATTCAAAATTTTCAGACGGAAAAGCCGAATTTGATGACATAATAAAACAAGCTAGAGAATTTGGTTATAGAAAAATTGCAATATGTGACCACAATACCGTTGAAGGTCATAAACAGTTTCATGACGAAATTTTATTAACAGGTGTTGAATTTGATTGTTGGTATGGATATGTGTTCATGCACTTGTTAGCATACGGAATTGACGTTGATAACCCAATTTTAAATAAATACATGGCAAAGAAAAAAAGTGGAACAGAAATGGACATTATCAGAATCTTTGCTACAAGAAATGTACCTCAATTGATTGATGATATACACAAGGCAGGTGGAATTGCAGTTCTAGCACATCCGGCTTGTTGTTGGGCATTAAATCTTGATAAGTTTGTAAAAAAACTTATCAATGTTGGACTAGATGGAATAGAAGTATATTACCCATATCAAAGACATAGAAAAATTTTCAAATTCCATACAGAAGAAACTGTTAGAGAAATTGCTGACAAATACGATTTAATAAAAACTGGTGGAACAGATTGCCATAACCGTAATATTTTATAATTTTAAGTTAATAAACTTGTTTTTATTGTAACATTTCGTATAAAATACGCAAAAAAAGTGTTAGACTCGTTTTATATATAATATATAAACAAGCGAAGTGAAGATACATGTATAATTATAACAATTCATATTTACACGGATTCAGAGGTAATATTGAAACATCTCAAGTGAATAATGTTACCAATAACAAGACAGAATCTAACGACCAAGAAAATAAAACAGTTACGCAACAACAAGAGTTACAACAAGTAACTCCAGATTTTAATGTAAAAGTACCTGTTGGTTATACAAAAACTGGAGTAGAAAAACTTTCAAATGGTCAAGAAATCCATTGCTATAAATTAAACAATGGGCAAAAAGTCATGATAGCACCAAAAGAAAGTGCAATGACCACATTAAATACATACGTAAACACAGGTTCAATGAACGAAAAAGATGACGAAAGAGGCATTAGTCACTTCTGTGAGCACATGGCATTTAATGGCACAAAAGGTTCTGACGGCTATGAAAAATTAGGAATTGGTGACGTTTTCAGAAAAGTTGGTGATATGGGCGGTCGTACAAACGCATCAACAAATTTTGCCGAAACAAACTATACAATTTCAATTCCACAGTTCAACAAAAATGATTTTGAAACTATAGTAAAAATGCAATCTTCAATGATGAATAATCTTGAAATGTCAGATAACATGGTAGATAAAGAACATGGACCTGTTACATCTGAAATAAATATGTATAGTGACATGCCTGACAATATAGCCGCAAATGTCGCAATTAAAAATTTGTATAATATTCAAACAACATCTGATGACGTTGTTGCTGGTACAGTAGATAATATCATGAACGTAGATAGCAAAAAAGTTATAGACTACTACAAAAACAACTATTATCCAGCAAACATGACAACTGTTGTAACAGGTGATGTTAATCCTGATGAAGCAATTGAAATAATTGCAAAGAATTTCAGAGGTGAAAATCCTTCTAAAACAGACAGACGTATGGAAGCATTAAAACCAATAGACAAAACTGTCAGAAAAGATATTATTTCAAATAAAGCCGTAGCAACAACAGGGGTTATTTGTTTTAATGGTCCAGAAAATAATAATACAAAGGATAATATTGCAATAGAACTAGTTAATGAATACTTATTTAACAGACTTAATTCTAAAATTAACCAATCATTAGATGAATATAATGCTGATGTATATGCAGGCAAAGAAAAGATTAGCACAGTACCATCTGATGGAAAACTTTTAAGAATTGGTTATGATACAACAGAAAACAATTCTGAAGTAGCACTAAAAGCAATTTTTAGTAAATTAACAAACTTCAAAGCACCTAATAATGAAGAAATGGATACTTTAAAAACTGGTCTAAAAATGAAGTATGAAACTACTTTTGAAGATACAGATAATTTAAACTACATGTTAGGTCAAACATCATTTACTGAAGGTATCAAAGGTTGTACAGATGCAATAAACATAATAGATAGTCTAACTCCACAAGATTTAGAAAATGCCGTTCACAAATATTATGATGTAAATAAAGCATCTATTGCGATTATTCACCCTGATAAAGCCAATATAAATTCTATAAAAGAAAATCACCAAAAGGCTCAAGCAATCAATTTTACAGGTTCACAACAAGTATCAAATAATAGTGATACTAAAATAAATAAAAAACCTTTAAAAACTGAAACTATTGAAAAATACACATTAAAAAATAATTGCGAAGTCGCATTAACTAACTCAAAAAATGATATTGGAAATATTCAAATGCAAATAATAACAGATGCACCAGCAAAATTAAAACCAGGTGTAGCAGAAATTTTGTCCTCAATGATGAGAAGAAATCATGGTGGATTACTTGACATAGCAGACCAAAATAATATCTCTGTAGGAACAGGTGCTACGGGCAAAGGTTTGTATTTTGAAGCAGAATTTCCAGCAAAAAATTTATCGAAAACACTAAATTTATTAGATCAAGGTGTAATTAACATTGATTTAAATGAGAATAATTTTGAAAAAGCAAAACGTGATGTTAAAAACAATTTTGAAACAGCACAACCAAATGCTTTCGATAATATAAGAAGTACTTTATTCCCTGATTCTTCAAGAGGTTACTCTAATACAGATATTCTAAATAATGTTGATAATGTAACACTCGAAGATGTTAAAGGATTATTCCAATATATCAAAGATAACGGAAGTTTTAGCATTGCTGCAAGTTTGCCAACAGATAAATATCCTCAATCTAAAACTGTATTTGATAATACTCTTGAAAATATGCCAACATTCAAACCAAATACACCAAGAATTTTTAATGATTTTAAACCTTTAGATAAAAGTGTTGTTGTAACAGAAGCAGCAAATACTGCTCAAGCAGATGTTGTACAAGCATACAAGTTTGAACATAATCATACTCCAAAAGAACTTGTTTCTTATGAAATCATGAACAGCATTCTTTCTGGAGGTGATGAAACTGGTTTATTCAATAATTTAAGAGAAAAAGAAAAACTTGCATATAGTGTTCACTCATCTCTTAATATCGCACCATTAACATCATCGACTCTGGCATGTAGAATTTTTACAACTACAGACAGTCCTGATATGAAAAGTTATGATAATGTAAAAAAATCTATAACTGGCTTTCAAAACCAAATCAATAAAATGATGAATGGTGAATTTACAGATAAAGAATTGGAAACTGCAAAACTTAATTTCAAAAGGTATTTATTAGAATCAACTGATAATCAAGATGAAAAAGTTCAAACTATGGCAGATGGTTTGATATCTACAAATGGAATAGATGACGTAAACAAACAATATGAACTTGTTGATACAATTACCAAAGAAGATATTCAAAATGCTGCACAAAAAGTATTCAACAATAAACCTGTTTACTCAATAAGAGCATCACAAGACACTTTAAATGCAAATAAAGACTTTTTAACCAGTCTTGAAAATAAATAATAGGTACTTAAATGAGTAATACTATATCAAATATAAATACTACTAATCAGATATGTAATGTTCAAGCAAAATCGAAAGAAAAAGAAATTCAACATAATATTGAAAATACGCAAATTGAACAAAACAAATCTCAAGTTTATTATGGAAAAGATTTAGTTCAAACTCAAAATAATACAAAAATTGACAATGATTTAGCAGCACTTTTTCAAGACCTAAAAGGTAAAGAAGGTAAAGACTTCGCAGAAACTGCCTACAAAGGATTAGTCAAATACTTCGGATTAGATGATGTTGCTCCAAAATCACTAAGTTGGGAACAATCAGAAGGAAGACCAATTGTTAGTGATTACAGATGGTATGAAAACAAAGTTGTTTTATATGAAGATTATTTTAATAAAGCACCAAAAGAAAAACAAATCGGCTATATTGCTCACGAATTAACACATTTAAAACAAACTACAAATATACTTAAGACAGAAGGTTTACCTTTAGGAAATTATGCAGTTGCAATTGCTGTATCAGATTTCAAAGCTATGATGACAAGAAATCCACAAATGCAAAATGCATACAAAACAGCATCTCTAAATGGTAAAGGCAAAGAATTTTCTACTTATATGATACAAAAAGGTGCTGCTCAAACTTACAAAGAACTTAATACTGTATTTGCTGATGTTTTAAAACAACCAAAGCATCCTCTTAATTCTCCAGAAGGTCAAAAAGCAGTTAATGATGTAAAAGCACAAGCAATGTATAATGGAGCAGATTTAAATGCATATAATAATTGCCCATTAGAAAAAGAAGCAATGGACATTGAAAACTCTATAAGGTTAGCATATCGACAAACACAAAATAAATAAAAAAATGTGGTAGAATTTAATCTACCACATTTTTAGTATACATCTTATTACTAGCAGCAAGCTAATGATTTAAGACTTTTTTTTAATATATCAGCCTTATCTGTTAATTCCCAAGGAACAACAATATCTGTTCTACCCATATGTCCATAAGATGCTAATTTTTGATAGAACTTACCGTTATTTTTAGCTGGTAAATTTCTCAAATCAAAATGTTTGATAATTGCCATTGGACTAAGTTCAAAGTTTTCTTTTACTAAGTCACTAATTTCATCATCAGAAATTTTACCTGTTCCGAAAGTATCAACAAATACAGAAATTGGTTCTGCAACACCAATAGCGTATGCTAATTCAATTTCACATTTATCAGCAAGACCTGCTGCAACAATATTTTTTGCAACATATCTAGCAGCATAAGCAGCAGAACGGTCAACCTTCGTTGGATCCTTTCCACTAAATGCACCACCACCGTGTCTTGAATAACCACCATATGTATCAACAATAATCTTACGACCTGTTAAACCAGCATCACCTTGTGGTCCACCAATAACGAAACGTCCTGATGGATTGATTAAGATTTTTGTTTCACTATCAGGTTTTATTGCTTCAGTTTCAAATACATAATCAATTACGTATTTCTTCAAATCACGATTAATAATTTCTTGAACTTTAGAATTATCAGAAATGCCATCAATCTCAGGATTATGTTGAGTTGACAATAATACTGTATGAATTCTTGCTGGAACACCATCAATGTATTCAACAGTAACTTGTGATTTACCATCAGGTCTCAAATAATTTAACTTTCCTTCTTTTCTAACTTGAGACAATCTGTAAGATAATTTGTGAGCCAAACTAATTGGTAATGGCATTAATTCAGGTGTTTCATTACAAGCAAAACCAAACATAATACCTTGGTCACCTGCTCCTAATTCTTCTGTTTCTTTAACTGCTGTATCTGCATTCTCAGAACGAGTTTCCAATGCTTTGTTAACACCACCAGCGATATCTGTTGATTGTTCATCTATACTAGTTAATACCGCACAAGTACCACAATCAAATCCACCACTTGTTTCGCCAACATATCCAATATCTTTAATTGTATTTCTAACAACTTGAGGAATATCTACATAACAATCTGCAGTTATTTCACCTGATACTAAAACCATGCCTGTAGTAACAGTAGTTTCAGCAGCTACTCTAGCATGAGTATCTTTTGTCAAAAATTCATCTAAAATTGCGTCAGAAATTTGATCGCAAACCTTGTCTGGGTGTCCTTCCGTAACTGATTCAGAAGTAAACAAAAATTTTCTTGATTTCATAACCTTCTCCTTAATTTATATTTTTTGACCGGTAAGTTTTTTAATTCCAACCCGGTACACATACATTAACACCATTGTATTACTAACATTTTTTGAAATCAAACTTAACACATATATTTACAAGAAATATTAACAATTCAATTACAATATTCACATAAGTTAACTTTCTTGATAAAATTTATTGTTTTTATTATAATAAGCACAGATAAAATGTAGATAAGAGGTATTAACATTGACTAATCTTAATGAAGGTGTAGGTAAAAAGATAGTAGAAGCATTGAAAAAACAATCAGAAATTGAATCTTCTGGTATCGTTGAACAACCTGCTAAAGAACCGGAAAATTTGGGTATAGATGTTTCTTCTATTGATGAGATAACCAATCAAGGTCTAATGTCTTCTTCTTTTGATAATTCTGATGAAGAAATTGCAGAAGTTGCAGATATCGGTGATTTATTCAAAGATGATGAACTTGAAGAAACTGCAGAAGTCGAAGAATCATTTAATGATTTTATGAACAGAGGAGAAAAATCCCCAGAAGCAGCACCAATGCCTGGTAATATTATAATATTGAAGAAATTAATTTCTCAATTACCAAGTGGTGTAACAAGACATACTGGTGCTCAAATAATCAAACAAACAATGGAAGCACTTGGAATATCAATGAAAAGTGTTTTAACAGAAGCACAAGAAGTTCAAAATAACTTAAAAGAATCTTCAAAAGAATGTCAAATGATGATACAAGAATATAAAAGAAAAATTAGTGCATTAGAAAAACAATCTCAAAATTATCAAAAACAATATAGTGCATTAAATGATTTAATAAGTTTATTTATTCAAACAAAATAAATACTAAAAAATAAAAAAGGTCTGCTACAGTAGCAGACCTTTTTTATTATCTAAACTTTATTATAATTCAGGATTTTGAGCGGTTAAGAATGTTGTAGTATCTGCAATCTTAGCGGCAGAACCAACTAAACCTGTAACAGCAGATAATCCTGCTAAACCACCAGCAACCTTTTTAACTGCTGTATTATTCGCAAATTTTGCCAAAGGTTTAAACTTACCAATTAATTCTAACAATTGCGCTTGTTTTTGTGCCTTAATTTTTGTTGATGACTTAATAGAACGAACAAGACTATTACCAATTTTAGATGAATTTCTAAGTGTTCCGAATGTCGCTAAACCTGCACCACCACCAATTTGCATTTCTGTGGATTTATCTTTAACGTTTCTATGTTCAGGTCTTACTCTATTTGCATCACCTTGAAAACTTGGAGAACTTAATTGAACACCTAACATTCTAAACCTCCCCTGATGAACCAGTTGCTAATTCTATAGCAGATTTATCATTATTTCTACCAGTCAAATTATCTACTAAAACTGAACCTGTAGTTGTAACTGCCATAGTATTTTCTGCAGCATTTTGAACTTTTTTACCATCAATTTTAATATCTTTCAATTGACTAATAGTATTTCTTAAAGGTTCTGTAACCTTTTTAACTTTTTCATTGTTTAAGAAACCATCAATGGTTTTACCTACTTTTGAATTTTTAAGTTTTGCAATTTGTTCTTGAACAGCAGGTTTTTCCATTGCTTCTGTTGCAAATTGTTTAACAGATTTTAATCCACTTTCCAAAGGTGCTTTTACACTTTTAAACGTTTCTAATGTAGATGCCATTGTTTTAGATTTTGCAAAAGATTTTAACGTTTCAATTGTCAATTTTGAAGAACATTTTGCTACAAGAAATGTACCAGCCAAACCAACAGCTGATGCCATAAATCTTGCACCCTTACCTAACTTCTTTGATACTTTACTATCAGAATCTTCTAATTCATCAGCCAAATTATCCCATTCGGCTTTATCATCAGCGACTTGACGTTTAGCAGAATCTCTATCTGCTTTTGCCTCTTCTTTCCTATCAAAAGAATCAAAATCCTCATCATCATCGTAGTTTACATAAGCCCTATCATTATGCCTTGATTGAAAACTAAGACTATTGTTTTGACCAATTTGTGGTTGATTTTGAATTCCTAACATCTTACACACTCCAAAAGTATAACTTTCACACATATATAAAAACGTTTCGACCTAATTTTATTTGCTATTTTATAGTTTCTTCTTTACAAAAATTTACAAAAAAAAATCAATATTTTCAAATAATTGTTACGATTTATTAAATTTGACCTTAAATTTCTTCTGAAATAAAATAAACAAAGATAGGAAAATAAGAAATGAAGTATAAAAATTTAGAAAAATTAATCAAAGTAATAGAAATTTTAAGAAGTGAAAATGGTTGCGTTTGGGATAGGGCTCAGACTCATGAAACATTAACACCTAATATGATAGAAGAAGCCTATGAAGCAGTTGAGGCAATAAAAGAACACAATTCTGAACACCTACGAGAAGAATTAGGAGATGTCTTATTACAAGTCGTGTTACATGCTCAAATTGGAAAAGAAAGTGGAGAATTTGATATAGAAGACATTGCAAAAGAACTAAATGATAAACTGATACACCGACACCCACATGTATTTGGTTCAGCACATGCTAACACACCACAAGAAGTAACCGAGAACTGGGAAAAATTAAAACAAGAAGAAAAACAAGAACGAACATCAAACATGGATGGAATTCCAAAAACATTTCCCGCCCTAATGGCATGTCAGAAAATCAGTAAAAGAGCCGTAAAAGTAGGTTTTGAATGGGATAAAGTAGAAACACTACTTAATTGCATAAAATCAGAATATAATGAATTTAAAGAAGCCGTTAATAACAACGACAAAAATGCAATGGAAGATGAAATGGGCGACATTTTCTTTGCTACTGTGAATTTATCACGTTGGTATAAAATTGATGCAGAGCAAGCATTACAAAGAGCGAACCAAAAATTCATGAAACGCTTTAGAAAAATGGAAGAACTTGCTACAAAACCATTAGAAGAATATTCTTTTGAAGAATATGACAAATTATGGAAACAAGCGAAAAAAGCCCTTAATTCATAAAAAATGTAATATAAATATATGCTATCAACGATACTATAAGAACTAATGTTCCTATAACGTTTACTTTTAATGCAGATTTTTTATTTTCTACCAAACTAGGATAAACATATTGTTTTGCTTGTTCTTTCTTCTTCTTATACATTTGGTTATTTTTTTTAGCCTGTTTTTTCTTCGCTACATATTTTTCTTTTAAAGAAGATTTTTTCTTTTTTTCGCCCATAACAAGAATTTCTTCAGAAAATTCAAGTTTTTCTATTTTTTTAGGAGCACCATTTGTAATTGCATAATTTATTGCAACTTCAAAAGCCCTTTTTATACAATCAAGAGCAATATTGCCATCTTGTTTAACTTTCTTCCCATGAGCAGAAGCATTACCTTGTGCCTTTAAAAAATATAAATCATTAATTAATTCTCTTTGTCTAATATTTTTTATATATAAATCCTGTAATGTAGCCAAACATTCATCAAATGTAGAATCAGGTACTAATCGTTCACCTAGCAAATTTCTACAAACATTTTCAGCGAAACGTCGTGTCTGAACAATACTTTGTTCAAAATATTCATCTCGGTATAATTTTTCTGCATCAGATATTATACGAAATAAATCACTATCTATTTTTTCTATAAAATCAAAATTAGACATTGTTCTCTCTAAAAAAACTACAACTATTACATCATAGCATAGAGAGAATAATATTACTATTTAGCGATTGCTAATTGTTGACGATAGAAAGAACTATTTGAAATTTTGTTTAAAATTAAATCATTTTTAATAGTAGATGCTTTTCTTAAAACAGCCAAATTGTCTAATCTAGAAAGTAATTCAGATGAATTGTATGATTTGTGAGTATCTTTTAATTTAGACCAATAAAATGCTTCTTTCTGAGTTGCTAATGTTTCTTCTTCAAGTGTTGCAACGCTAAGTTTGTGGAAACTTTCATGTGCAATTAAACAAGCAAGTTCTTCAGGAGAAGCATTTTTAAATTTAATATTGATAAAGATGTATCTGTTACCAAAAGAATCAACAGTATTGATTGCAAAATGATCTGCAAAAGAACCTGCCAACATTGATAAATCATAAAATGAAATTTTAACAGAATTTTCATCTAAATTGTCAAACACTTCATCTGCACCATTATTATGTAATAATGTTAATGCTGATTTAATTTCTATATCTTTTGTATAGTTGTCAAATTGAGCAGCAATTACTGGAGTTGTGCAGAATAACACCATTAATAATGCAATAATAAATTTTTTCAAAATATATGTCCCCGATAAATCCTATAAGCGTATTTATCAAGTTTTAATATGTAGCGATATAATATTCCTAATGTGCTTATTTAATAAACAATGATACAGTACGGGTAAATTTTAATAAGTTCGCAGTATAAAAACTCGGTAAATGTAATTTCTATACTTTAATTTTAAACCATGTTTCAAGAGTTCTACAACCCTAAAACTGTCTAGTATTTACAAAAGTTCACACTTACCTAAATTATTTTGACAACATAACCATCAAAACTGATATATCAGCAGGCTTTACACCACCAATTCTAGAAGCCTGAGCCAAAGTTTTTGGTCTTATCTTTGCTAATTTTTCTTTTGTTTCAGTTGAAATATGAGTTATAGTTGAATAATCAATATTATCAGGAATTCTATATTTTTCAAGTTTAGTTGCTTGTTCAACCTGTTGTGCTTGGCGTTTCAAATAACCATCATACTTAATCAATACTTCTACTTCATCTGTAATATCTTCAGTTAAATCTAATACTTTAGTTTCATAATCCAATTCTTTAATTACACCATAGGTAATATTTGGACGTTTTAACAATTCAGAAACTCTTATACCTCTATCAATATGTTCTTCATATTTTGCAAGAATTTCATTCACTTCACTAGTAGCGGATATTTTAACATTAGATAATCTTTTTATCTCATTTTTGATACTATCTTGCTTTTGTACAAATCTAGCATATTGTATATCGTCAACTAAACCTACTTTATGTCCTATTTCTGTCAACCTTGTATCTGCATTGTCTTGACGAAGCAACAACCTATATTCAGAACGAGATGTTAGCATTCTATAAGGCTCTTCAATATCTTTTGTAACTAAATCATCTACCAATGTACCTAAATAAGATGAACTTCTAGATAACTCCAACATATCAGATGAATTTAGATAATTAAATGCATTTATACCCGCTAATAAACCTTGTGCTGCGGCTTCTTCATAGCCACTAGTACCATTGATTTGTCCGGCACAAAACAAGCCTTTAACCAATTTCGTCATCAACGAATGTTCAGTTTGAATAGCCGGAATATAATCATATTCTACAGCATAAGCAGGTTTAATAATATGTGCATTTTCTAATCCTGGTAAAGAACGTACCATTTTTGTTTGAACATCTGATGGCAAACTTGTTGAAAAACCTTGTATATACAATTCATAAGTACCTAAGCCCTCAGGTTCAATAAATATATGATGAGACGGATTAGATGCAAATCTGATAATTTTATCTTCGATAGACGGACAATATCTAGGTCCAACACCATGAATCAAACCTTGATACATAGGAGATTTATCTAGATTATCCTTAATAATTTTATGAGTTTCCTCTGTTGTTCTTGTTAAATAACAAGGCACTTGTTTTCTAACAGGTCGATTTGGTTTGAACGAATAAAAATGTAGTTTCTCATCACCAGGTTGAATAGTCATCTTAGAATAATCAACGGTTCTTTTATCAATTCTGCAAGGAGTACCGGTTTTTAATTTTTTAACATTAAAACCTAAGCTTCTTAAAGAATCCGACAAACCAATAGCAGGCATTTCACCCAATCTACCAGCCCTATACGATTTTAAACCTATAAATATTCTACCATCTAGTGATGTACCTGTTGTTAAGACAACAGTTCTCGTTTTATATTCATTGCCATATTCATCAACAGCACCAACGATTTCACCATTTTTTACAACCAAATCTGTGATACAACATTGTTTCAAATAAATATTCTCTGTACTTTCGATAATATTTCGCATAAAACGCATATATTCTTTTTTGTCAGATTGAGCACGTAAAGCACGAACGGCTGGTCCTTTAGAAGAATTTAAAATCTTCATTTGAACATAAGTAGCATCTGCTACTTCACCCATAACACCACCTAATGCATCAATTTCTCTAACCAAGGTTGATTTAGCAGGTCCACCGACTGCTGGATTGCAAGGCATCAAAGCGATATTATCCAAATTTAAAGAGCATAACAACACCTTTGCACCTAATCGTGCAGCGGAAATTGCGGCTTCACAACCTGCATGACCGCCACCTACAACTATTACATCGAATTTATTTTCTAAATATGACATAATTAAATTATACAACAAACTCATTTGTATGATATAATTTCACTATGAAAAAAATATTTTTAAAGACTGCAATGGCAAGCAT
>ERZ1034925.257-NODE-257-length-27297-cov-13.702812_pt1 | contig 27297 bp, 31 predicted proteins | sample MGYA00520687_ERZ1034925 | MGnify/ENA primary metagenome ERZ1034925 (study PRJEB33766, sample SAMN09781758) | gut metagenome | biome: gut microbiome | host: Homo sapiens | place: Madagascar | study: EMG produced TPA metagenomics assembly of the PRJNA485056 data... | reverse complement strand
GGATATAACGGCGGTTCTCCGGCAGGAAAAACTCCCTCGCCAGTATCACACTGTGTTCCTTCAGTAACGCCTGCAGGCCATATTCCAGGTAGCGGTTCCTTGTGGCCAGAATTACCTTCATCGCAGCACCTTCCTGTTTTTATGCCCCATGAAAAAAAACGGCAGGCAAAACTCCTGTGCCTGCCGTCATGCTTCATGTCACTGTCAGCAATTAAAACTCGAAGTTCACACCTACGTTGTAGGAAACATCACCGTCGCTGGCCGCAATACCTGCTTTGGCTGCGGTCTGCTCGTTGAAGCGGTAACCCACACCAACAGCCACAGCCTGTTTGTCACTGTAACCACCCAGGGCTGCCGTGGCGTTGAATTTACCCACACTGTACGGCTGGAACAGACCGGACAGCGCCGCACTCTGTGCTGCCGCACGTTTCATTTCTTCGTGGTTTTCACGAATCTGGCGCTGCTGGCTGTTCAGGCGTGCGTTATGCTCCTGCAGCTGGCGGGAGTGATTCTGGATAGCCTGGGTGTTACTGCGGGTTCTGTTGTCGAGGCTGACAACAGCATCATTCACACGAACGTTGTCCGGTGCGCTCTGGTCAAGTGTATAGCTGCCATCTTTATTCTGATAAATTGTTGTATCTGCTTTCACACCCGCAACAACGCTCTTCACAGATACACTTTCAACACCCTGTCCATCAGTAATTTCACCATTCTCATCAAGGGCAAATGTAGTGGCATTTTTCAGTTGATTTACATTCTTGTTGAGTTTGCCGAATTCATTAAGTAAAACAGAAGCATTTTTTTCTCCAGCAATTTTTAGAGCATTCTCTGAACTCATACCACTTCGAACTGCTGCATTGTATGCAGGTGCAGTTTCTGATGTGATTATTTTTGAAACAGCTTCTACATTAGTTTTTATTTTATCAAGAGCTTCAGCAGTAATATTATCCAAATTTTCTTTTTTTAAAGACGGTGCATCAATAGTGTAACGAACAGACTCCAGAAGTGATTGAGCCTTATTTATACCATTTACTTTTACTTTTTTCTCCCACTCATCTCTATTAAACGTTGTAATAGCTCCATCTTTTAAATTAACTAGCAATCCCCAATTATTTGCTCTATCTGTTTTTTCATTAACAATTTTTGCGCTGTCACCATTGTCATAAAACTCGATAGTATAATCACCGATTTTTATATTCTCCTGCGCCATAGCACCACCACTCACCAACAACAGACCGGCAACAGCAGATGAAAGAATAGTCTTTGTAAATTTCTTGCTCATGTGGTATACCCTATAAAATTATCTGTATACAAATAAAACAGTTCAACATCGGATATATAAAGAAAATCTGATGTCTCGCCGCTCTCATGAGCTTACTCCTGAAGAAATTCCGAATTTTAATATAAAGTTTTTCGGAATTTCCTTACTATAACGTCGGTGATATCACGTCCGCGAAGGGATATCCGCATTACGACTGGCCTGCCACTTATGCTGTCTCTTTATTCATCAACAATTTGTATACGGTTACATCTTTAATTGTGAAGTTAGTCACAAAAAGAAGAAAGTCAAATAATCAAATTGTGCTTAACTGTTTACATCAGCACAATCTGATGACTATTGAGTGACCATTGAAGGACGCACTAAATTATTTTCAGCAATCCCTCAGCCTACGAAAATTCTGTATCCCCTGAATGTTTAATTTACACTCTTTTTATGCAATTATTCTTTCGACTATAAAAACACCACTATCTCATGTATGACCTTGGGGAGCGTGCCGTCTCCCCGTTTTTTCGCTTACAGTTTCATGACGACTTTCAGTTTCAGGAATCAGCAGTTACCATGCAATACGAAAATTCTGTATTGCATCCGCGACCTCATCTCAATATCTTTGTCGCCGGATAAAAATAACTATCAACCACAAGTATCATGCTCTCGGGGAGCACGCACTCCCCAGTTTTTTATCTTTGACAGGGGTGAAGGAGGCCGTTGCATCTCCTTTAATTATCATTGCCAGATTATTTCCTCGACCTGAGTATTCTTTATTTAGCCATAGCTTTGTAGCAAGGGGCTGGAGCGCCCCTCTTTTTTTCACCTGTCAGCCATGCCGACCTTATACGCCAGTATAGCTTCCGCATCACCCAGCGCTTCAATCTCTTTTTTCATCGTGCGCTGTCTGACATGAATTTCCATCCCTTTGGTGAACATCGCCTTCTCCGCCGCCTCACTGAGTGCCATCAGCTCCCCAGCCGTCATCGGGACGTCGTTATTCTCCGCATCCGTCCAGAAAAAACCCTCCGGCAGTATTCCTGCTTTCGCGGCAGCCACCGACGGCTCAAGACGCGTCTGCGTTGACTTCCCGTAGTCCCATTTACGCCCATTGTGCTCAAACGTGTAGTTCGCCGCTTCCATCGCATTACGCCAGGCGTTGATCTCATTAATTTTCTGTTGTCTGGCTTTTTCCACCGCATCTTCCGGTTGAGTATACGGCGCGATTTGACCATATTGACCTGAGTTCAGTGCCTGCCAGAGTTCTTTTCCATGAGGGGCTTCGTCCGTTGGTGTCGCCGTAAACGGAAGCCAGTCCGTCTCCTCCTCGTCAACTCCGGTGAGTTTCACCAGACAGTTGATACATCCCTGCCTGGTATATACCGGATCCTTAACCGCACTGATCGCTATTATCATGCCGTACCTCGTTACGCTATCCGCTGGAAAAGAGTAATAAAGTTAAACATCGAGTTCTTTCCTCCTTGCATTCCTTCTGGCATCAGATCAATATATGCGGCGGGTTTAAATGCCCGCCACACCCCCGGAATGTCCTCCTCCAGTTTCAAAAACCAGATTTGATTTGGTGTTGATGCGCCTGTTTGTGTTGTCTGTATTGAAATCAGATCAATGGAGCTACCCTGAATGTTTTCATATATCCCTGATGAAAATAAGCCTTCGCCGTCAGCATAGACAGAGGACACGCCAAAAACATAAGAACCAACCGCATATTTCCCGGTGGAAACATTGCCGTCCCTTCCGGCAACCCCCTGTGGGCCTGCCGGGCCAGCTGGTCCCTGCGGACCTGCAGGTCCTGTATCACCTTTTTGACCCCGGGGTCCGGTCGGGCCTGCATCACCTTTGGGACCAGCTGCACCAGCCGGTCCCCGTGGGCCTGCGGGCCCCACTGCTCCCGCAGGTCCTGTCGCCCCCTGCAGCCCACGGAGGCCCTGCTCACCTTTCTGTCCTGCAGGCCCCTGAGGTCCGGGTTCACCGCGCTCACCTTTCGGACCTGTGGGACCTGCCGGTCCTTGCTCGCCCCTGTCACCTTTCGGTCCAGGTATGCTTTCTCCCGACGGGCGGGTTGTCGCAACCTCTTCTGCCTTCTGTTTCGCTGCCCTGGCCTCATCCATTGCCGCCTTCACAGCTTTCGGTGTGGCTGCCTTCGTTTCATCATCACTGTCCGTTGCGCTGCTTAACTGCACAATTCCCTTCTGTGCCGTCGTCGCATCTGCCACATTTGCTGCGCTGCCCGCCGGGCCTGGCTCCCCACGAGGTCCCTGAGGTCCAGCTTCGCCTCGTTCACCTTTCGGACCTGCCGGACCCGGTTCACCTCTCTCTCCGGCGGGGCCCTGTAATCCTTGCGGACCACGTTCCCCGGGTTCCCCTTTCGGCCCCGCAGGTCCGGTCTCACCGCGCTCTCCCTTTGCTCCTGCCGGCCCCGGCTCACCTCTCGGACCAGTATCCCCCTTTGGTCCCTGAGGCCCCCCCGGGTCTCCTTTTTCGCCTCTGGCCCCGGTTTCACCACGCGGCCCCATTGCTCCCTGTGGCCCGGTCGCACCACGTGGGCCAGATGGCCCTGTTGCGCCAGCTGGCCCCTGCACTCCCTGAGGTCCCCGTTCTCCTGTATCACCTTTCTGGCCCGGTATGCCCTGAGGTCCGCGCTCTCCCTGCTCACCTTTCTCCCCACGCGGACCCGCCGGACCTGTTTCACCACGAGGACCAGCATCACCTTTCGGCCCTGTATCGCCTTTAGGTCCTCGTGCATTCTCAGCCATACGTCTGGCTTCTTCAGCACTAACCGTAGCAGCCTCAGCACGTTTAAGAACGTCTCCGGCGGCCTCCTGAGCCACTCTGGCGGTTTCAGCATGTCGTCTGGCCTCTTTAGCGTCAGCTGCCGCTGCCTTTTCAGACTCACCTGCCCGGGTCGCCGCCTCTGCAGCCTCACTGGCTTTTTGTGCAGACTCCGTCGCTTTGCTGGTCGCAGCCTTCGCGCTTTCTGATGCAGTCTTCGCACTGGCAGCAGCGCTTTCCTTCGACTGTGAAGCCTGATTATTTTTCACCGCCGTGTCTTCGTTCAGACGACGAATCGTGGCAAGGTCATCCGCCACATTGTTCTGTATCTGCCGGAAATCTGTCAGCAGTTCTCCGGGTATGCTCACCTCAACAAGACTGCGGCGTAACAGCATATTGAGCGTCACCGTACTTTCAGTCCCCTCAATACGCACACGTCCGTAGACAGCAGTCTTCCCTTTCACCGTCACAGAAACCGCATACTCCCCCGGCTCCAGCGTCATTCCGTAATACCCGCCGTCACGAGTCACTGCTGACGCACTGGTGCCGCTGAGCGCATCCGGTGAAACTGTCAGCGCCGTCAGGGTAATATTTGCGCCTGATATTGCCTCACCATCAGGAGATTTCAGCGTCCCCGAAACAACAACACTCACATTCCACCTCCGTTAAACACCTTCTTGCGGGCAGACAATGCACTGTCTGCACCCTGTTTAATCCCGAGCTGCTCAACAAAACTCTGATAATGTTGTGCTGCCAGTCCTGACTCTGCACCACCGGCTGCATCCTTGCTGAATGCACGAAACAACATCCAGTCAACCAGCGGGTTAACATAAGCCTCTTCCAGCGGTACAGGCGTGTCATCATCCTGCGTCAGAACATACACCGCCTCCGGAATGCGGCTGACCACAGCATCAACACTCACAGCCTCCTCCGGTGCCGGAAACAGCCAGAACACGCGCGGGGCAAGATCACTGCTGATAAAGCATTCCGGTTTCCCCCTCAGCATGTGCCAGTCGGGATACTGTGCATCAAGCACCTCACGGGATTGCGGTTTTACAGCACTGCCATCGCTGAGGCATATCACGTCAAGAAGCTGTATTGCGCCATCAGGCAAAGTCTGACGTGCACCAGGAACACAATTCAGCGTCTCCAGACTTGCGCCTGCATCCGGCCTTGCCAGAATCACCGCCCGCACAGCATCATTGTAATAATCACACAGCTCAGCCAGAGGCCAGCGCACCATCATCGGGTCAACCAGTTGCGTGTTCACTCGTCCGATGATTTCAGTAATCGTCGTCATCAGTAAAACCTTTGTCTGCGGACAGGATTGCGGTATGAGGAGTACGGACTTGTCGCCAGTGTGTCGCGATATGCCCGACGGATACCCTCAGAAAACAGCACAGAGAAATACTGTGCGCGCGACGGGTCTGACCATGAAACCCCGGTCTGCATGAACAACCGTTCAAGCGCCCCTGCAGCCACTTCTTCAGACCATGCCCGCAGTTCATCCTGCACCTGACGGCTCCCTGCTTTCGGAGCAACGGCATAAAGCACACTCACCTCTCCGGGCGAACAGGCAAAATGCATTACCCGCCCCGGGCGGATTTCCACATCATGACCGGCAAAAAGCTCACGCCCGTCAGCGAGGATACGAATAATATGTACGCACTCTTCATTCTCCGCGTCATATGGCAGCACACAGTCCTCTCCGGCTGACGGTGACAGCGTGGCTTCACGGCGGCACAACAGGGACTGACGGCAGAATGCCACTGCCGACATGGATAACGCATCCGTCATCATAATGTTCAGCGGACCACTGATATGGCGACGGACATACGGTAAAAAATCAGTCAGTTCCGCCATGCTGTTCAGTCTCCGCAACACGACGGCGAAATGCCTCACGCACACGGACACGAAATGCATCAGCCGTTTCTTTCGGGTCTTTGTGAATATTCAGCTCTTCTGCCTCACACAACGTTGCCAGCCGTGCGGACGTGAGTTTGCTCAAATCCACATCCTGACCACCAACGCTAACCACAAAACTGTTCTCCGCTTCTGCAAGAGCAACCTGTTCTCTTTCCTGCGCCTGCTGTGCCTGCCGCAACTGCTCATCCTGTTGTTGCTTTTTGAGCACACCATCAAGCTCTTCATGACGAACCCAGACATCCGGAAAGGCCAGCAACTGCCAGGCAAGCGCGCTGTCAACATGCACCGGCTCAAGACGCGGGAACAGTGTACGACTCCCGGTAAGGGTATCCTTTTTCACGGGTTTGGGGCCGATATAGACAACGGCAATTTTCTCGCTCATATAATTCCCCGGATAAAAAAGCCCGCATGACGCGGGCCGGAAGGTTTATATCAGTATCCCACCACGGTATAACGCAGCAGAACATTCAGGGTACCGGTCGCAGCAGCTGTCTTAATGGTGACCGTAACCAGCTCCCCGTCACGCAGTGTGGTGTACGGCTCCACTGGCACATATTTAGCAAAGCTGGCAGTTACTGCACCACTGTCACCAATGAGCTCATGCTTGCCAGATTTAACGCTGACGGTCGCCGTACCACCAAGACCACCTTTTGAAATCAGTTGGATCCCATTAATGCGAACGCCAGTCGGCAGTGAGAGAAGATTAATAACGGTTTCCTGTTCGGCAGCATTCACTGTAAACACACCTTCTGCCACCGACTCATTACCATGCGTACCTGAATAAACCCGCTCACTCAGTGACGGAGCAAGGATAGTCTTTGCCATAATTAATGACTCCTGAAAAAGCCGGGCGATAACCCGGCATGGGGAAAGGAAAAATCAGAGCTTCACTGCGGTATCAACGGCAATAACACCGTGATCCTGCATCTTGCCGCTCTTCTCGGGGAAACGGATTTTTTTCAGACCGTTGATCCAGCTGATTGCTATCTCAGTACGGTTATCCATATCCGTTTTCTTCTCAACCATGTTGAAGTGGCCGCCGCCCTTCTGGCCGTACGCATTCGCCAGCGCCTGAGCCCCCAGCAGCATGGCACGGTCGATGTTGGTCTTGGCCTGCTTCTCCTCTGTGGTTGCTGCCATATCGTTTTTCGATACAAGGACCTTTGAGTCCTTATAGAAACGGATCGGCATCCCCGCATACTTACGGACCAGAATATTGCGCCACATCGCACATTCGCCTTTGAACAGCGGATGGTTAAACCCTTTTGAGCGGTTTACGGCACGCGTCATCATCTGGTTCCAGTCCTTGCCGGACGTGGAGGTGTACCAGTCATTCCACTGACGCGGCGTGACGTAGAGGACGTAATACGGATCTTCGCCATACAGCTCATCACCGGACAGGCGTACCGGTTGTAACGGATGAGCCATCTCGTCAATAAACAGTGAGAGATTATCGACCAGCGCAAGAGTGAACAGGTCAGACTGGTCAATACTCTCAAAACTCGTCGCATCCCCACCGAAAAAATGACGATCATGCGTCGGCGGCAGTACGTCGTTGATCATGATTTTTTTGAATTCAGGGTGATCTGCCGTTGGCAGAATGGTGTCATCAGCAACAAAATCACCGCGGGCACCGGCAAGATGCACTATCGCACACTGGTCCTGCAGGTCGTTAAAGTACGTACCCAGCAGCGTTCTGGCAGAGGATGCCAGGTTGAACTTCGTACGCTGCTGGCTCATACGTCCGCCCGCATCCACCAGGTGACGGCCCTGATTAATTTTCAGGGAAAAATCAGCATGGCTGAGGTCTTCACCACGGCCTTCAACGCGCTCATCCCCCATCGTCGGACGTTTAGAGAGTTTGTGCATGATGCTGAACGTCACTTCATCACCGGCCTGTTTGTTGAGGTCCGTGATTCGCACAACCGGTGCACCGGCACTGGTCTGCTTCGTGCTTTTCTTGTCAGGCGAAACTGCTTTTGGTGCATCCTGCTGTTCAGTGAGTATATTCACCATTGAGCGGTTGCGGTTGGCAGCCGTGAAAAGCGCCACCTGATACAGCTTATTCGCCTGGGCTGTTGTTACTGTGGTCATTACGTCAGTACTCCTTCAGTGGTTACCCGAGTTTTTCCAGAATCGCGTCAATTTCAGCGTCCGTCATGCCTCGCATGGCGGCTTCAATTTCGGTATGGGAAGCACCAAGTAACCGTTCAAAATTATCACCGGTTCCGACGGAAGCCGTGTTGCCAAGCTCTGACGGGGAAGCAGGCACTGCCATCTCCCGTTCAGCGGCTTTCACTTTTTCTTCCGCCGTTTTCCGGATATCCGTGTTGTCTGCCTTGTCATCAGAAGGCGGCTCACTGGCTTCACCGAAAGCAAGCTGCGTACGGCGGGCCACTTCGGCGAAACGTTCAGTGAGCGGTTTGTCTTTCCATGCGGGGTCATTCTGGAGCTTCCCGTCGATGGATACGGCAACCGAGAAGCGATCCGGATCGGAGTTCTGCCACGTTTTCAGCACCGGCACGGCATTCATCGCATCAAGAACCGGTGATAAATCCTCACCACCATGACCTTCTGCCTGCTGTGCTGATTGCTGAACACGGGACTGGAGATAGTTATTTTTACGGATGAGCGAAGCCACCGCGTCACCAATTTCCGGATACATATCCCTGATACGGGCAATCTTCTCATCAGAGATTTTTTCGTTTTCCGGTAACGGTGCGGGTTTCATACCGGCCTGGTGGATCTGAGACGTCAGCAGTTCAACCAGGCGTTTTTCTTCGGCTATCTGTCCCCGAAGAAGTGCGGCTTCCTGTTCGGCCCGCTGCTTACCGGAACGTTCAGCCTCAAGGACTTCATAGGGAATGACGTGTTTACCATCGCGGGTGAGCACACCCTTCGCCTCCGGCTCCTTCACGTCCTGCGTCTGCTCAGCACTGGCATCCGGCGTCGGTGCCGCAGTGTTATCGCCCGTCTGTGTCTGTGCTGCCTCATCCGCATGATTTTCTGTGGCGGCCTCTGTCACGCCGTCCTGTTCGTGACCGTCAATATCCACATCCCCAAGCCCTTCCAGCATTTTTTCCAGTTGTTCCGGGGTTTCTTCACCCGTAAATTCAAAATCCATAAATAACTCCGCATGGTCTGTTTATCGGACAGATCCGAATGGTTGAGTAAATAAGGCTTATCGCTGCCCCCGCGAATAAGCGCACCGCTCCCGGAACGCTTATCTCCGGAAACAAAAAACCCCGTACGATGACGGGGTTCCGTTAAGTTCAGGATTTTCAGAGCGGCATTTCATGCATCCGCTGTTGTAGTGTATGCAGCATCTGTTGCTGAAGAACTTCCTGCTCCTGTTCCATATTCTGTATGCCGGTAATGATTTCTGCCGTATGTGCCTGGTTAAGCGCATCCACATAACGCTGTCCCTGTGCCGCGGCGACATCCCGTTGTGCGCCAGCATTATCCCGTTGCGCAGCCGCGCGTGCCCTGGCAGCTTCTGCTTCCAGTTTAGCCACCCGGCCTGTCATTTCGCGCATCTGAAGTTCTGCCTGCTGTTGCTCCAGCGCCTGCTGTTGTGCTGCCGCTTCCTGCTCTTCCGGAGTCATCTCATCCGGTGATTTTGGCGTCCCCAGCGCCGCACGAATACGTTCGACAAATTCCTGTTTCTGCGGCACATCCAGAAGATTAACCCACAGATCGAGCACAACAGCCTGCACCTGAGGCGGCAGCCCCTGAATAACCTCTGACATTCTCTGTGCAAGCTGTGCCTTAAACGCCGGTGTCTGCTGAACAGGAGCCAGCGCAATATGTGTATTTAACCTTGAAATATCATTGGTCAGTTCACCATTATCACCTTCAGCATTGAGGACAATGGTCTGGCGACGCTGACGATCATCGCGATTAATCACCACCGCATGATTACGCCGCTTTTTCAGGTCATCAAGAAGATAAGCGAGCAACAGCCTTCCCACCTGCTGGCAGGCAAACTGGTAGTTATCGTTGATTTCGGCAAGGGTTGTGGCTCCCTGCTCCACCAGGTTGCTGATCGCCACACCGGACGATGCATTTGAATCCTGCCCGAGAAATGCGGAATAAACCCCCATCGTGTCCTGGATAAGTTTTTCCGACTCCTGCATGACCTGAAACTGCTGGCTGGCAACCTGAAAATCCTGTTCAACCCGGAAAACATCAGCAACGCTTTTCTGATTTTTTCGGGCCGGATTCAGTTTAATAATGCCATCCGGACGCTCGATCTGCTCCATCAGCTCGTTGTCTGACAACTGGGTGGCATCCTCGTCCATAATCACGCGTTTGGCCTGAAGCAACCACGTCAGTTTTATACGACGAAAATTCACCTCATCCTGTGCCGGAATGGCCCGGGAAATCAGCCCGTAAGGCTCCCCGGTTTTATCCTTCCGGTATCCCCAGAAGGGAACCAGCGGGAACATCCCCTGCGGCGCACTGCAGGGGCGATCCACAATAAAGTGCGGTCCCACAAACCAGGCTTCACGAATACGACTTACCCGCCCGACTCTCACCTGCACCCGCCCGGATGCCACAGCCACCGCATGCATCAGATTATTTTTATCAAAGGCCACCACCCTGCCACTGCTGAGCGCCATCACAGGCAGGCGATCGAATGTACGGTAATAAACCACCTGAAGCAGCACACGACGGCGTTCACGCTGAAGCCATTCGTTCTGCTGTCGATCCCATGACTGATACTCTTCCCATGCACTCATCAACGGACTGGGCTGGCCTTCAGTAACCGTGGTATCGACAAAACCACGCCAGTCATCAATGGCATAATCGATAACCTGAGCCATTCCCGGAAATGTGGCTTTTGCCTCATCGGTATCCATCCAGCGGCGGCGCATCAGCCAGCGGCAGTCACTTAAATCAGCCTCCCGGCTGAGCCAGTCCCAGAACACTTCATTCCGGCTGACAGTAGACACCTTAAACTCAGGCCCGAACGGATCGCTGTTCCGTCTGACCTCCACCCAGCTGAGCCCCGCTTTGATTTGTTCCGCATAGGCATCAGAACGGGCTTTATTCATATTTCCAAGGCGGCAAGCATCGGCAAATTCAGCATTAATAGCTTCAGCCAGTTTTTCTGTTTCATCATCAGGATCATCTGATATCACCAACAGATCAGTCCGCGTTTTGGCCTCCATACCCAGAACACCATCAACGGTAGGCGCGATGAGGTTATGGATGGTCATCGGCTGACCGCGATCTTTCAACACCTGGAGAACTTCCGGTGGCAACTGGTCACCATCGTAATACGCACAGGCCTTGTTTGCGGCATCGCGCCATTTAGGCTGACTGTCAATATCAGAACAAAGCGCCTGTAACTGGCGCTGAGAAAAACGCGGCGTGGCTCCGTTGTCGTTTTTCGTCGCCATGGTATTAGTTTCATTTTTCATCAGTGAGCCATCCAGTGTGTGGTTCTGCGTTTATCCGTTTTCTGTTTTACCCTCACCGGCATTCTGGCGCGCATCTCCTGGGCAATCATGTAGCTCATAAGCTGATCATCAAAACAGCCTTCCTGTGCATTCATGGAGCCTTTCGCGTCATAAACGTAGGTGTTCATTTCTGATAATGTGCCCGACCAGCGGATCCCCGACAGGCCGTTATTCAGCAGCGTTTTCATTCCCTCTGTCAGGACCGGTTTACTCTGGCGGGTTGTCAGCCAGCCAAGACGGGGCGTATCGTCGTCATATGCCTGGTCAAGGTGCTGTTCATTGTAGATATAACGCGTCGGATAGAGTTCCCTGAGTTTCAGGATAACGGCATGTCCGTGATTGTTACGCTCCGGCCCCACAAACGCATTGTTGTACATACGGCAGACCTGCGCAATGAGATGAGCGAAAAGCTCCGCATCGAGATGACCAAACCAGTGAGCCACCTGCTCACCATTACTGCATCTGATGATATCCAGCGATGAGCGGTCTCCGTGCTCCAGCCCCTCAGCGGTATCCGCTCCGCATACATACTCTTCATCCGGATCCGGCAGCTCCCAGACCAGCAGATAATTCATCAGCGTCCGGTGCTGTTCGGCTTTATTCCCGTCACGCAGAGACTGCGCTTTGGTCTTCGTTCCTGTAACCGGTTCAATGTCATAAACAATCAGCGGTGGCGAACAGAATGACTCTGCCTGCAGCGTGCTTTCCGCACTGAACACCCGTCGTCCTGACGTCAGAAACGCCTCCTGTGGCGTTGAGGGAAATTCCTGCTTCATTTCCTCACGCTGTTCAGTTTCCTTGCAGATGTACCAGTGTTTCTGCTCATCGGTAAGCGTGATGTTCATTGCTTTTTCAACCGCAGAAAAATACGCTGTTTTTTCCCGTGACAGCTTAAGTCCGCTTTCCGGCACTCTGGCGCTGTATTTGAGATCCTGCCACCAGGCGTAAAAATGGAATTTATAATCCTGTGGCGTCAGCGCCAGCCCTGATGCAGTGATTTCCTGTGCCCGGTTACTCATCTCGTAAAAATCGCCACCCACACCTTCAGCAGTGGATTCATCAAAAATAATGCACTCATCAGAGACGGCATTAAGTGTACCGGTTCGCAGTTCTTTCGCCTTAGCCGGATATTTTGCGCAAATTTTGCCGTGCTCTGAGATATGCAGGCGCTGCACCGTACCTGAACGGAATGAGGTTGCCACCTGGATACTCGAGCCGTGACCAAACAGGATATAGCCACCGCTGGCTCCGCTACGACGTTCAACGATGGTGAATGAGGCTCTCAGCCAGTCAGGAAGATGATCAAACGGTACAGCAATTTTGGTGCGGAAAATTTCACTGGCAGCCTGTTTATCCTGAGCGACAATCCCGCATTTGAGATGCGGTATGAATAATGCCTGGTCGAGAAGATAAATATCAATGGCCGTGGAAAACCCCAGCTGGCGTGCTTTCAGGATAATATTTTTATTGTGCATGCTCCGGAACAACTGGCGCTGCGCCGGTCGCATTCTGAAGGTGACCAGCTCACCTTTTTCGTTCTGTATCTTGTAGAGATGATTGAGCCGCCACCAGGGATTGCTCAGTTTAGTCATGATGAACAGACGTTGTTCGGTCCCGGTCATTTCTGACGGTTCATCACATCGCGGTTCATTCTTCCGGAATGTCATCCAGTCTCCCCGAATTACTCATTTCATGCAGCGATGACACGATATCACTGACAGGCGTAACAACGCCCCGACGCTGGCTGGTCAGAATATCGGTTTCCGCTCTGAGTTTATCTCTGGCAGCGTTGATTCTTTCCCGGTCAGCACGAAGTTTTGGTGCTGTTTCCGCCAGAACGTCCAGCGTCAGCAATGAGCGTTCAATTGACTCGATACGGGCAATATTCCGGTCAAGGGCCTGTTCTGCTTTGAGTATTTTGTCGTACAGGGCAACACGGGTTTCCACGTCAGCCGCCTCTTTCAGGTCGGCGAACATTTTTTTCAGTGTTCCTGTTACTGAAAGTGCGCGGGCACGGGTGAACACCAGTTCATCGAACAGCACCATATCGGACGCATCATCCATGAGGTTATCTGCCTCAAGATACTTCGCATATCCACGGTGTCTCACGGCGTGGGTGTTACGGTCGCTAAACCGGGCAACGGGGTGAGGATTGCCCGATCTGCTGTTGCGTTTCGTTTCTGCCGAATTTGCGCAGTTTTTTTCAGAATTTTTTGCGCATTTTTCATCGTCGGAACCCGCGTCATTGCTGGGTTCTTCATCTGAGATGTCATGATCGATTTCATGATCGGTTTTATGATCGATTTCATGATCGATTTTGCCCATTTTTATACGGGTTCTGGCGGTGTTGTAATTAATCTTTTTCTTACGGCACCACTCCAGTAATGTTATTCCCGTTTCGGCATGTTCGCGTCGGAATGCCTGCTCCAGTTTTTTCCAGTCCAGCTTTGCCATGTCACTTTCTGACGTCCTCTGTTAAAAACTGACGCATAATGACCGCTGTGATTTTTCAGAATTCACACAGCAGCGTCTTGTTTGATTGATATTTACACAATATGGTTGTTTTATCCGGTTTCTTCCACCACCGCACCGGACAGGCGACCATGCGGGAAAACGCTCACGTTACCTGAAAACGTGGAAAGCCCGGTGTGCATCGTTTTTGATTATCCCCACACACTCGCGCAGGAGGTCCAGTGTCTGGCTGAGGTCTCTGTTAATGCGGGAATACTGCGACGATACGGCGCATGGCTATGTCAGGCTGAAATGCCTTTATCAAATCCGGGTAACGCAATCTGCCCCTGCTGCTCCAGCCTGTCCAGCCTTGCCAGCAACTGAGGCTTCTTCACCCTGCCCCAGCGATTGAGCAAACGACCTGACATACTGGCGACATCTTTCTCTTTCATGTACTCCAGCATTACAGCGTTGCGCTCCGCCTCCAGATTCGCCAGACCTTGCTGAATAAGCTCAGCCATCCAGTTGAAAGCCTGAATGTACGCTTCCTTAAAGGTCATAGCAGCTTTCCCCGTAAAACCAAATACCAACATCGTCCAACCGTCTTTTGTCATTCGATATATGGGCTGGGGTTTACCGTTCTGTAACTCATTGTTTTCATAGCAAAGCGCAAAATTGCGCTCTGCAAATTCTTTTGAGCATTGTTGAACAACGGCTCTTGTTTTCCGCAATACATCTTTGTGTTCTTTGCCAAATGCTACGGCAACCTTTCGGGTATCCGTCACCGGCTCGTTGCCTGTCACAAAAACAAGATCGCGGAAATCAATACCGTTAACAATCGTCGGATAGTTCATAGCGTCTTACCTTTCAGAAAATTGAGCCTGTCTCACAGAAAAGCCGCCCCGAGATGGTCGCCACCATATACGGCAGTTCTCAGGCTCAACTTTCTGAAAGGCTCGGGGATGTGATATGCGCGTGAGATGCGCGATGAAATTCAGATATGAAAAAGCCAGCGATTAAGCTGGCTCTGTTAATTCAGGCACTGAGTGCGGATATATTCCTGTGCCCCTTCCAGCTGCTTCTGCATTGTCATCAACCGTTCTCTGAGGATGAAATAATCCCGTTCAGCGGTGTCTGCCAGTCGGGGGCCGGTTGCATTATCCATGCCGGAGGTGCCGGTGGCTTCACGCACGGTACCGGAGCAGGTGGCGTTGATCCGCAGGCGCTTACGACCAGCAGCAACATCAGCACGCAGAGTTTCATTTTCAGCTCTCGCATCGGCTAATTCCCTCGAGTATTTTGCATCGAGCGCAGCAACATCGCGCTGGCGCACCTGCATATCAGTAATGGTGGCGTTTGCCAGCTCCAGCTCTCTGGCTTTTTTATCGCGCTGCGCTTTGTAGGTGATGGCGTTATCGCGGTAATGGTCTGTTGCCAGCCACAGCGCACCACAGCCACCCGCCAGGACAATAATCACCACACACAGAACACGGCTCATCTCTCTTTCACCCCACCAGTCCCGATAACGTCAGGACTCGCCAGGCGGTGGAAAAGAAAATGGCAACCAGCATGAGTGAAAATGAAATGCCGACAATTACACAGAGGATCTTCGCCAGCGTTATGAGTTTGTCTGACATGCTTAATCCTCCCTTCACGATTTCAACGCAATGACCAGTTTTGCCAGCCCATACAGCATCGGGGACACAGCAACACCGACCGCCACCCACTTAATGGCAAAAGCCAGTGCTCTGCTGATGTCATCAGTTACAGGCGCTTTCAGTTCAAGGCCGTTTTTCATAGTCAACCTCAACAGAATTCGTTTATACTTTTCCATGTTCTCCCTTGCCTTATCCAAGGTCAGAAACACAAAACCCCGCTTGCAGCCAACAAACGGGGTTTTTACTTTTATTCACTTAGTTTTTGTCAGTTCGCAGGATTTCGTGTTATCCGTCCGTGTGAGCAAACCGCATTTTTCAGCAAAATATTCTGCTTATCTGTCAATTCCCCAGCACGCCAGCGCGCTCTCCTGGTCACGCCGCGATACCTGCCCGTAACAGTTATTTGAGCGATTCCGACAGTCCCTGCCGCCGTCATATATCCATCGGCGGATTTCAGCACATGCACCTTTCCGGTCTCCGGCGTTCAGTTTCCGGTAAAACGTTGAGGTGAAGCATTTCGAAGGCCCGATGTTGTACGGACAGAATGACGCGATGCCCGCTTTCTGCGGTTCAGTCAGTGGCAATTTGATGTTTTTCTCCACCCATGCCAGCGCCTTATCACGTTCAATGGCATTAACCTGAGCGCATTTTTCCTTCGACAACTTCATGCCCGGGACGACAGGTTTGCCATCCACCATGATGGCACCACGGCAGATGGTCCAGATCCCCGCACCATCACGGTATGCCGTGGTGTGGTTACCTTCTTTTTCGTCAAGAAACTGGTCGAGGATTTCAGGCGCAGAAGCACCTGTGGCAATCAGCGCCAGAACGGCTACCGATAAACCATAGTGGAGTTTCCTGCTCATCAGCTTACTCTCCCCGCGCAGCTTTGCGCCGGTCTTCTTTAATCTTGAAATACAGGTTCGTCAGGTACGTCAGAAGCCCTAAAAATAAACTCCCCAGCACACCAATCGCAGTCCAGTGGGAAGGCGTCACATTATCCAGTATCTGAAGCAACCAGTACCCCGCCCCCGCTGCCGAGGTGCTGTACGATGCACCCGTTGCTATTTTTTCCATCTGATACACGTCCTCACCTCCGACAGACGGAAGACACCAAAATGAAAAAAGCCACCAGCTCTTTACTGATGGCCCTGCCCCGCCGTTACAGCATTGTGCCCGGTTCGGGTTGTGTGTCTGTCATATCCGTCACCGGTGACTCCGGCTGAATATCACCATTTTCCGTGGTGACATCTTCCGCCTGTGGTTCCGGAAGCAGTTCCGGGGATGGTTCCGGCTGTGCACCAAGCAATTCATCCAGAATTGAATCCACTTCTGCATCAAGACGCTCTTCCAGATTCTGGCGGAGTTTTTGTTTCAGGACGCTTCTGACTTCTTCAGAGCGAATGACTTCCTTCACTGCCTCAGCAGTGACCAGTTGTTTTATATCTGTCATGAGATTTTCTCGTTGAAAGGGGTTATTAAGAAGGTTGTTCCGGAATGAGTGGGGCTTCTGTTTTTGCTCCGGCTGACTGAGTGGCGCTGATTTTCTCAGCGGCCCTTTTGTCAATCTGTCTGCGCCAGAAGTCGCGTACTGCCCTGTATCCACCTGAAAGAAGATACAACACACAGACCACCGTACAGAAGTACAGCATTAACTGGTTGATGAATGTCATGGTTTATTACCGTTACTGTTGACAATGAGAACTGTTTTCATTTAGAAATGATTGATGTCGAAAGCATCCTTTCGTTAGATTCTCCATTGGGATTACCTCCGCCAGTCTCCATTCCTGTTGCTGGCGGTTTTTTTTCGTCTGTTATGCTGCTACGGCATTCACACCAACAGTAAGACTTTCAATCAGCACAGGGTAAGTTGCCGCATTTCCGGTAATATCCGTAATTGCCAGCGCGTTGGCCTCAAAGGCTGCATTCGTCCATCTGGTCAGCGTAAACGGTTTTCCTGCTGCATTATCAAGCACCGGCGTGACGTTCAGCGAGCCACCACCCGGGAAGCGGAAAGTCAGCGTGTGCCAGTCGTGATCGAACGGACCATAACTACCAAGCCGCTGTGATGTGGTGTTTGCATGATACATCACATTGATGTTTGTTTTATCAGTCTGCAGATAGAAGGCCGCAATATAACCCTCCTCTGATTCCGCTCCCGGCCATCCACTACCGCGCCAGTAAATACCCGCAGAATATTGATTTGCAGAAGCATTGAGAGATACATCATCGGGGATTTTAAAGCGCAGCGTGATTTCACCGCCGTTATCGAACAGCTCCTTCCCCTTACCGGCATCAATTGCGTGCGATACTTTCCAGGTCTTTTTCTGTGCAAGACCATTTTCTGGTTTTTCAAGACGAAGGGCTTTTTTACCTGAACCACTGTCACTGACCAGCGTGTTTTTGACATCTGTCAGCGTCCAGCCCTGCGAAGCCAGAGCGGCATTTTCCGCATTCACATCATAAGCCAGCACTGACTGTATCTTTGTCGGGACAACGGCTTCAGGCTGAGTATCGCCACTCTCCTGTGCTGGTTGCGATACGCCTCCGCCTGAAGAAACCGCGGCTTTTGTCACTTTCCCGGAAACAAAATCTGCCACTCTGCCCACATGCAGAAGAATGGCTGTTGCCAGACGGTCGGAAATAATTCCGCGACGCGCCCATGAACCAAAGTGGGTTTTACGATCGGATGTTGTCCAGCTCTTCGCATCCGTTCGTCCACCGGAACCATAATACCCGATAGCCGGAATATCCGGGTCTTCTGACGGTTCATTGGTCCCGACTTTCTGACCATTGTCATCCATCATAAACGGCACAAAGAAGATATTTTTACCGGCTTTGGTTTTGTATGCGCCATAGACGGCATCGTATTGCGCTGAATACGTCTCCTTCCAGTAGTACGTCGTGTCACCACAAATCCAGGGCACCAGAGAAGGAGAAGCACCAGCGCACTGACCGGATACTCCCGCCAGGTCAGAACGGTATTTTTCCACCATGGCATCAAACATGGCGGGCTGACTGGCGTACGCTCCCTGTTTTAAATCAAACTCGCCCTGCATCCAGACAACACAAAGCAGTATGTTTTTGGGGTTTGCCTTCAGCGCGGCCTGAGTGCGTGTCAGCAGGTCTTTATACAACGGCTTATCAACGCCCCATCGTTCAGATTTATCCGACGCTCCTGAACTTTCACTGAACGTTCCGTCAGCACCGGCTGTAAACGCAGAGCCACCACGACAGCACGGCACTAACAAAATACCCGCATTTTCCGGCATAAAGGGCAACAGCTTTTTGGCAATATGCAATCCCTGTCCGACACACCCATACTGCTCTGCGCTGGCTTTCGGATGAGAAAAACGGCTCAAATCCTGCACATCATGCAGGCAGTGGTCCGCCGGAATGATGTCGTTATATGCACAGGCCGCACCACCCGGTGTCACCGTACTGCGACGCGCCAGCTGTTTAATACGCGGGTCCGGACGGTCATATGTCTCCGGCAGCGGCAGGCCTTCACCATACGCCATGCCGTTTGACTGTCCGGCCAGCGCAATGACAAAGTAATATTCTGGTTCAACAACAACAGTCCGGGTACCATCTCCCCCCGGTGAAACTACCGGAGAGGTCATATCCCCTTCAGCGACTATAGCCTGGATAAATTCAGCACCATAACCCGCGCTTGAGATAATCGGACTACCATAGGGTTGCCAGCCTTCCTTCAGTTTTTGCGTCAGTTTTCCTGCGAGGTCTGACGGCGATGATGCCCTGACCACGTCATAGTGTTTAAATGCCATTATTCCTCCCGGCAGGGATAGTGTATGCAATCAAGATAAGGTGCGGGCTGACGTCAGTCATGGACAAGGGTTCAGAAACAGGAGGATGACTACAGCCCACAATACGAAAAAGACCATACAGTTGCGCAGAGTGATTACTGTCGGGTATTATTCGCCAGCTGAAAATTGATCACTTCACGTTTTGTTGTTTATTCCTTGCCACCCGCGCTTCCCGGCGCGGGCTTTTTTTTATCCAACAAGAAAGCCCCTCCGGAGAGGGGCTGGAGAGTAGCGCTATGTACCGTTCATGCATGGTGCCGGGTGCCTCCCGGTGAGTTCAGTATCAGCACCTGAACCCGCACCAGAAAGGATAAGGGGTGTGACCAAACACCTGTCGCTGATATGCCCCTCCGCACAGGGGATTCACCATGCCATATTTTTTTAACAAACTTCCCGCTGGCCAGACAATAATCGCCAGCCTGAATTGTGAGTAACGTGGCATTTTACGGGAAAACTGTTTTCTGCAGTAAAAAGGCCCGCCGGAGCGAGCCTGGAAGGATAGCGGTCATGTGATGCCGGTTTCCCGGTAACTCAGCATCGGTATCTGAGTCAACGTTTTCTCTACTGGGTCATTTCCGATACGTTCCGCCTTCCGGCAGACTTTCATCACGTCAGAAAATATAGCACCCTGAGTAACAGGACAGTACTCAGAATTCAGGAAACTGTGACACATCCTGCACAGAAAAGCCCCTCCGGAGAGGGGCTGAAGTATAGCCTAATTTCTGTCTGTCGCATGGTGCCAGGTGCCTCCCGGTAAATTCAGCCTGGCTACTGAATTTGCATGTTCGCTGGATCATACACTTTGCCAGATGCCCCGCCGCTGAGGGGGATTCACCACGCGATGTAATTTTTAACAAATTCTCCGGCAGCCAGACAATCATCAAGCTGTGGAATTGTGAGGTATTTAAAAATTTCGCAGCCTCTTGCCACCCGCTTTTCACAAAAATCGTATGTAGAAGGCCGCAGCGTAACTATCACTGATGAATTCAGGACACCCAGAGGCTACGGCTCAGTTTGGATTGTGGCGGCCGGAATCGAACCAGCTCCCATCGGTGCGCTGCCGATTACAATACGCGCGGCGATCCGCTACATGACTAGTATTTTCACAGTCGCCTGTCTGCTAGCTCGCCATTGAGCTTCACCACAACGATAAGAGCACTGCGCACACCTTTCACCAATTCCACGAGGTCTGCGGGTTCAATGCTCTTACCTGTTGTGCAAACAAAAAGCCCCGACATTTCTGCCGAGGCCTTTACCTAATCTAGCCAGTATGCCGATCCTAAATATTATCGACGACCGAGGTAAATCAGGATTTCTCTTTCGCTTCTCAGTGCGCTTTTGCTCCGAGCATACACAAAACATACTACTTTCATTTCTCGAAAGCAACGCATTTACAAAAAATATTTTGCATCATCCAGCAATCACTAGAAGTTCTTTCTCCAATTCTCGCTTCATTGCATAAAACATTTCTGAATCAAGGACCCTCTCGCACCACACGACCCGCCTCCGGCAATACTGAATATCAACTCCTGTTATCTGAGAAATCATCCTGGCGATATCTTGCGTGCTGTCGCGATTGCAATATCGCCTAATAGCTACATCACGGACAGGGCTTTCACGATGAAAGGTCTCAACCATCACACGTTCAACGAAAGCAGCATCATCGGATTCTTTGGCGAGAGCAATGATATTACCTGCCGATGACTGAGGGATGACCAGTTCTCGGGCTTTCTGATGGAGTTCATCTCCACGTAGTCCGTCTTCTTCATACAGACGCATGACAACAGACTCAATCTGCTTAGCTTTGTCATCGCTCCACTGACTGCGAATCATCAGTCGCCCAATAACGTTAATTGCACCACAAGGAGAATCATCACCAGCGTTAACATTTCCCCATACCTGTAGCATGTAGTGAACCCATGCTTTCTGACGAGAGTTAATGATTTTCTTCGGATGCCTCCATATGCGGCGGAAATGAGCATCATTAATAAAGTTAACCATGCCGAATACTGGGGTTAGCCGCATCACAGCCCCCATCCTTTACAATGACACCACACTTCAAACATTCGTTTCACAACTTCACGGCAGTAGAAACCGTCAGCATCACGTGTCAGGTCATAGCGATCTCCGTGCTTCAGTCTCATATAGCATTCGAATAATCTGTTCATATACTCTTCGCCATGAACTCCGCTATTACGCTGCTCATGCGCTTTTCCAGACGACCTGAATAAAGCCATGCGTTCAGGCACCTGCTGAATATCACGCATCAGTAGCTTTCCCCTTATCCCATCCACGATGAACCATAAGGACACCGTTGACGACGGCGTGCCGTTTGCCTTCTTTATCGCCAATATATTTTCTGACCGTGGCACGATTACAGTTCAGTATTCGGGCCACTTCGGTCTGATTTCCATATGCCTCAACAAGCATGTCAGGAATGATTTTTACGGTGAACGTCATGCGGCCTCACTTCTGCTGTTTCGCAGGCCTTTAAGTTTCTGTTGATACTCTGCCTTGATCGCCTTGCACTCTTCGACAGTCCAGCGGTGGCGACTATGGTTTGATTCGATTTCGTCTACTGCTTCCTGCCCGATGCGGTTAATCAGTTCGACGCGATACGGAACGAGATTTCCGCTTTTGTATTGGTTACACACCACGCATTGCTTATGGATATTGCGTTCATCAAATCTGAGCTGAGGTGCCGCAGCTGTTGTACGGTAATGGCCAGCATCCCACTGGGCTGAATCTAACGTCCCGCATGAAACACACGGCAAATGACGGTCCCGCTCCCTGATATAAGCATTCACAGCCTGTTGTGCCTGCTTAATCCAGTAACTGCGGGGCTGTAAGTCCCTCCTGCGCGCTTTCAGCTTGTCTGCCTGCTCTTTTGCTGAAGTTATCGCCTTTTCTTTTCTGACCAGTTCCAGTGCGCACTGACCACAGCAAACTTTCTGATATGAGCGGAACGGCACAAACGAGGAGCCGCACACTTTGCATTTTTTGGGTTTACGTTGCTTCATCATCACCTCAGAAAAACGACAGCAGGCGGTTATTCAGTTCAGGGCTGTTTGAGCGCCCAAACACATGCTTTAACGCGGCATTAATCATTGCGTTGTAGCAACGTTCAAACTCATCCTGATCCATATTCGCGTAACTCAGGCTTTTTGCCCGATATCTCACCTCGCCTCTTATGGTTGTGACCACATCATAGAACCCGGCAAGAATTGTCAGATTTTTACGAAACTCATCAAACTGCGTCGCTTCATCAGAGAATTCGTATCCAGCATGTTCAGCGCACCAGTACTGAAAGCAGAAATTAAGAAAAGCGAACATCTTCCGGTGAAAAGATGGGTTACGGGTAAGTTTTGCTTCCAGTGTATACAGCTCACCGTTTTTAAATTTTGCCAGTCGGGGTAAATCGCGCTCATACGCCGGTACAAATACGCCATTAGCCGCCTTGATCATCTCTATTTCCATCAGGCAGCCTCCGCTTTGAATTTGCGCGTCAACACATGTTCACGGGCTTCACACCCCTGAATGAGCATGTCGTTAAAATCCGGCAAGTCAGGCCAGCGAATGCTGACCTTCTCAACGTCATTACGACTCATGAGATTCTTATGCCCACATTTAAAGGCAGCCGCCAGACCTGCGCCGTGCTCATCATTGTCTGCAAAGATAATCAGGTGATTAACGCCTGGTGGCGCAATAAACTTCTCCATAAAACCGGAGTTCATTGTTGACCACACATTGCAGCGGAAGATTTGACGGCATGAAAGCGCAGTTTCGATACCCTCGGCTATCCCCAGAGTGGACGACACCGGATACAGGCGTATTGCCACCGATTTGGCATGCTGCAAACCAGGCAACTCCTGTAGCGCAGTCATTTTTTTAGCCGCCTCTACATTCGCCTTGCGATCACCATCCAGCAACGTACGATGCAGATAGCAAAGAGAACCTTTGTCATCTGTTGCAATGGCATAAATTGCCTGATATTCGCGCCCGCTGGCGATCTGACGGTCACAGAAACGCACGGATTCGGTCGGTAACTGGAGTATTCCCCTCCCCTGCAGGTACGCCTCACCTGTTGTGCCCCGCAGACACGGGAGTCCGGCAAACTTATCCATGACCCGCTCCCGTTCTCTGGCAATATCCGTTACAGTGCGTCTGGCATGCCCTCTCTTCCAGGTATTACCAACCAGTCGATCGACTTCATCGCACAGATCAACCCAGGGCTTACCCGTGGCAAGTTGCAACAACTTCATCCCGTCCCCGTGACCACAGACACAAATCCATGAACCGGAACCATCCTTATCATCACAGCGAAATTTACCTCTGGCACCACATATCGGGCAGGGGCCGCTATAATGTTTCAAGCCAGTAACAGGAGGCATGCCGTAATATTCAAAAATTCGCCCCCAATGCCCGGCCGCTGCCTTCTTAGTCTGCATGCTGGCCTCCTGTCATGGCTTTCTTGCGCCCTTTGGCATAGGCAATGGTCTTTGACTTGATGAAGTTGTACACTTCAACTGAGGTTTGCAGCGGCGCATTACTGAAGCCTTTAGGCCACACACCGAACTTCTCCTTGTAGGTATGAGCGCACCATCCGTCACTCAGGGGTTTACCCGTCGCGTTGCGGTAATTCTGATAACCCTTGATCTCACTCCACCAACGCTGTTTTTCCTCACGGGTGTATTCGCGTTTCCCTTTGTTGACGCGTAAAAGCTTACGATCGCGATCTGTCGCCACGTCATCACCACCAAGTGGGCGAAATCCACATTTGGGACACATGTGTACACCAGCAGGCTTCATGAAGTGGCATTTGGGGCATTCTCTGGGAAGTTTTTCAGCTTTAACCTCGCCACCGCCAGCAGACGCTTTCATTCCGTCATTTTTTCCCGGAAGTTCGTCATACTCGATATCCTCGGGGAAGCCCAGCCGATGAACCGTACCGGAATGGTCGAAAATCAATGCGCGTTTTTTACCAGACGCAGTACGTAACGCTCTCCCGATGCACTGCAACCAGCGGATTTCTGATTTGGTCGGACGGGCGTAGATCAGGCAGCGAACATCGCTGTCAAATCCCGCAACCAGTACGCCGACGTTGACAATTATTTTGGTCGCACCATCTTCAAAACGGCGAATGATATCCTGCCGTTCATCATGGGGGGTATCTGCCGTCATCACCTCTGCGCCAATGCCAGACTGTAAAAACTCACGGGTAACAAAGTTCGCATGAGCCACGTTCACGCAGAAGCAGATCGTCGGTAAATCCTCGCCATTCTCAAGCCAGTTGCTAACGATATCGCCAACCAGATCCGAACTCCCCATGATGGATGCGAGCTGTTCCTCGTTGTAATCCCGTCCAAATACGGTGTTACTGGTTTTTACGCCAGTCAGATCAGGCATTGAGGGGGCAAAAAACTCGTAATCGCTCAGATCACCACGCTGAATAAGTTCACGAATCGTTGTAGGCTTGATCAGGCATTCGTAGTACTTCCCCATCCAGGCTGCGAATGGGGTGCCGGAAAGTCCAAGAACCCTGATGTCTCTGTCCCGGATAACCTCAAGTAACGCACGACGCTTCATGTGTGCTTCATCGATGATCAGCAGATCGATGTTGTCAGGAAACTCACGACGGATCAGCGTGTCGGCACTGGCAATCTGAATCAGTCGTGACGGGTCATAGTTAGGGTGATCACGCCATACAAAACTGATTTCTTCCCACGGTAAACCGTATTCGGTGAAACGTTCCGCTGTCTGGTTCAGCAGGATGGTGTACGGACAGACAAACATCACCCGCATACCACGTTCAACCATTCCGGCGGTGACGAATGCTGCAAGACCAGTTTTGCCAGAGCCAGTGGGTGCGTACATCAAGTACGTGCGATGCTGTTTCCACTGGTGCCGCAGCTGGTTTAAACCGCGCTCCTGAGCAAAGTTTGGGATTATTTTCAGCATGACGCCCCCTTGCTACGTGATTTACCCGTTGCCGGGATCACGTCGATCTCATCGCTAACGTATTGATCCGGATTACGTGAACAGCGCAGAAGCACGATACCAGGAATGCCGTATAGCTTGAGTCTGCGCAGTTTCAGTATTGAACGTGCCCGTGGTGACGCTCTGTCCACCTCGATCGCGCACCGTTCACCAGATGGGGCAACGACCATGATATCGACGAATCCGCGCTTACCGTTGCCCATATCAACCAGATAATTACGTTCGATCGCCAGTCCGGCATCACGCAATTTGGCAGCCAGCACATAATCAAACGTGACCTTGTCTTTTCCGGTGTAGAATTTGTTTCCGAGCAGGCTGATAACCACATGTTTGATGAACATGGTACTATTTCCACTGTGATAGCTAGCACAATAATAATTTCGCCAGAAACTATCGCGCCCTATACAGTGATCTACCTAACCTATGGAGCTGCCTTCCTCTGGTAGTGCCCTTACGGGCACGGATGTTACAGATCTGCCCCCTTACCCCCTTCTTAGTAAAATTTCAAGCCAAATAATTTCACATGAAATTATTTCACAAAAAATAATCACCTTGATGAGGTCTATTCCTTCCGTATCGCTACTGGCGAAAGCATCCAGCCACGGCTGGCTCTCGCGTACTTCTGGACATACACCCGTAACCGGGTGTTGGCGCTCCGTCTTGCCCTGTTGCCCTTCCTGAACGATACAGGCTCCTTGTCCCACTCTTCCTGGTACACTCTCGCGTACTCTGCTGCAATTTTTACCCTGGTGGTCGGGTCTAGCTGTAACAATTGCTCCTGTATCCAGTCCCGATCAGCATCGCTGTACTGATCGGGCATAACCGTTTTGATTTGCCTGTTCACTCACACCTCCGGTGCGCTGTGTGTCCAGGATTAATCATCGCCTCTTACGAACGCAGGGAACGGACGAACCTCTTCCGCCTCAACTCTGCCGTCATCAAAGGTTTTGACGTAAATTTCACGTCCGACGAGAAGCGCTTTACTGATCGCGCTCTGCGCCACACCAAAGTCCTTAGCGGCTTTCTTCTGACCGAACCTGTATACGTAATCAGCCAGGGTCTCTTTTTTCATCGCCATAACTGACTCCTTCAAAATGCCCATATCATTACGCACAGTTATTAAAATGTCAACACCGCTGATATTTCAATAAATATAACCAAAGGTGATATGGTATGAACATGAAAAAGAAACCGTTAACCCCTGAACAACTGGAAGATGCTAAGCGTCTGAAAAGTATTTTTAACGCGAAAAAGAAAGAGTTAGGCTTATCTCAGGAGTCATTAGCCTATGAATTAGGTGTTACTCAAAGCGCTGTTAATCAGCTAATGGCTGGCATCAACGCCATAAATGCCAGCCACGCAGCACAGCTTGCTAAGATACTGAATGTAAAGGTTGGTGATTTCAGTCCCAGCCTGGCAAAATCTATTGCAGAAATGGCGCTCGCAATTGAAGAGCCATTAACTCGTGTCCCCGCTTACGAATATCCGTTACTCTCCTGCGTACAAGCTGGCGCATTCTCAATGGATGATATTTCGTACACCGCAAAAGATGCGATTAAATGGATCTCCACCACCACAAAAGCCAGTGACAGGTCGTTCTGGCTGGAGGTCAAGGGGCATTCAATGACCGCACCGCAGGGTGGTAAACCCAGCTTCCCTGAAGGTATGCTGATACTCGTTGACCCTGAACGGGAAATCGAGGATGGCGATTTTTGCGTGGCCCGAATGAACGGCGATGAATTTACCTTCAAACGATTCATTCGTGAGAGCGGTAAAGCGTACCTGGAGCCGCTCAACCCACGATTCGAGATGATTGAGTGTAACGAAAACTGCCAGTTTGTCGGAAAGGTCATCAAGTCGCAGTGGAATGATGAGACTTTTGATTGAGCTCACAGAGTGATTTGACATCCTTCACG
>ERZ1034925.256-NODE-256-length-27347-cov-29.841529_pt1 | contig 27347 bp, 37 predicted proteins | sample MGYA00520687_ERZ1034925 | MGnify/ENA primary metagenome ERZ1034925 (study PRJEB33766, sample SAMN09781758) | gut metagenome | biome: gut microbiome | host: Homo sapiens | place: Madagascar | study: EMG produced TPA metagenomics assembly of the PRJNA485056 data... | reverse complement strand
CTTGGATTTAAAGAAAACAAAACTTTTACTTTTATTCCAAATTTTAAAATAACTTGGGATTATATCAGAGGAGTTTTCGAAGGAGATGGATACTTTAGATGGGGAAAAACTAAAGAATTAAATATTACAAGTGCTTGTAAACAACATATAGAGATTATTAAGAAATTTACAGATAGATTTGGTATACATTCTTTAATTAGAGAAGCAGTAAAACCGAACGGTACTGTTATGTATAATTATGAAATTTATACTAAAAGTCATATTACAAGATTTATTGATTATATTTATAAAGATGCAGAAACTTTCATGAATAGAAAGTTTTCTTTGGCCAGGATTGCTAGTAATAGTGATTGGAAAGCTCTTAAATTCGGGGAACCAGCATCAGGAATCCCGAGCCAAGCCTCATCACATGAGGAAGGTGTAACGACTTTATAGGAGCCCCCTAATAGGTAAAGCTAAGGGTGAAGAGAAAGTCTTATCTAGGAGTGAACCTAGGTAGTGTGAGTATAGAACATTGTCTTCTTTCTTCATGAAAGATGATAAACATTTACGTTGGGTACTTGAACAAGTAAATAAAGCTATTCTTGCTTATAATGACTGTGTAAAGATTCCTCCAATGGAAGTAACTCAAGAGGTTATTAATACAAATAATACAGAACTCGCTAAAAAGCTCTGTAAAGAATATAATATTTGCTCAAATTTTTTAACAGAAGAATAATTATATGTGTGGTATTTTTGGAGTGGTAAACCGCCATAAACGTCAATTAGATAAACGTGCCTTTATAACTTTAGGTTGCGCTAATGACGCTCGTGGTGGTGATGCTTGTGGTGTCATGATCGATGGTAAAGTTGATAGAGGTACTGAAAAAGATGATGTTTATTTTCAAAATTGGTATCCCAAATCAAAAGTACTGAAAGACACTGAAAAATGTTATGTGGCATTAGGGCACTGTAGAAAAGCTTCTGTAGGAGGAGTGGCTGCAGATAAAGCTCAGCCTGTAACAATTAGTGATGAGAATGGAAATCTATTATTTTGTCTTATTCATAATGGAACTATTTATAATTATAAAGATTTGGCAAAAAAATATATTCCAGGAATTAATATTAAAAATATGACTGATAGTCAAGTAATGGCCCAAATATTCTTTCATTCAGGATATGATGTATTAAAAGAATATATTGGTGCAGGAGCTTTTGTAATACAAGACTATCGTACAAATGAAACTTTTATATTTAGAGGTAAATCTAAAAACTATAAAAGTTCAACAACAACAACTGAAGAAAGGCCTCTTTATTTTATAAATACTGGTAAAAGTATTATATTTTCATCAATTCTCTCTGTATTACAAGGATTATTTTGGGGATTTGATGCTTATGATATGCCTTCTAATATTCTTTTAAAATGTACTGGAGAAAATCTCTATAAAATAAAAGAGTATGACAGAAGTGAATGCACTCAATCTAAATCTTCCTATACAACAACTTCAAAGCCTGGGAATGGAATATTATCTGGATATCCAGACTGGCACTATAATGATTATGGATATTGCGCTCCAAAAGTAGATTTTGACAGTGGTACTGGTAATTATATAAATGGTTCTACTGGAGAAATTCTAAATGGAGTAGTATATGTAAGTGATTGGGGATTTATTTCTAACTATAGTACTGTGTATAATAAACCTTATTACTTCTGGAATGGTATTATGTTAAGTGGTGAAAATGCTTATAGAGCAATGTTCAAACTACTTGCACAAAAACTTCCAGAAAAAACTTTATTAGGGATTTCTAGACGATTATCCTGCAATCCAGTTCTCATAAATAAGAAATATTACACTTTTGACGCAGATTATAAGAAAGTAAAGTTTTCTGAAGAATATTATTATCCTCTAACAGATGTTGTAATATATTGTGATAATGGTAAATTACTTACTGATTATTGCATGGATAAAATAATGAAATTTAATCCAGTGAATTTAAGTATAGACTCTATAACTAAAATTATAAACTATGTCAAAAGTAATATTCGATGAAACCTCACAAACGTGGTTCAATGAAAGGGAAATAAGAAACCTGCCTATTGCTTATGGAATAGTATATTGGGATGATAATTATTATGAGTGGGGATATTTTAATCAAAGAGAAGACTATAAAGTAGTTGAAGTAAATGAAGATATAGCAAGAGTTCTTATAAGAAATTGTAAGAAACCCCTCTATTTTAATAGAGCACAAGGTATTTATTCTACTGTAAATCCAGGCATTGATACTACATTCGCTTATGGTAGATTTCCTTATACTTTTATAAGATATTATTCTACTAGATATTTGGAAGAAGCTTTTCAGGCAAAACAAAAAATTAAAGATGAAATTTCTTACAAATATATAAATGAACTCCCTTATACATTTGGTCTTGAATACGAAACTAGTGCTGGATATATTCCACAGGAAGAATTATATAGAGTTGGCCTTATTCCACTAAGAGATGGTTCTATTACAGGTATTGAATATTCTACTATAGTTTTAGGTGGAAATAAAGGTATTAATGCACTAAGAGAGCAATTAAAGGTTCTTAGAGAATATACTATATTTGATCAAGATTGTTCTTTGCATATTCATTTTGGTCATTTCAAGTTAAGTCCTCAAGTTCTTTTTCGACTTAATAATTTATTTGCAAGTTCTGATATAGGGTATTATAGTGTCCCTTGGGCTTTTGAAACTAATAGATATAAATCTAATGGAAAGAATTATTGTAAAATGAATGCAACATTTTCTGACTTTAATTCTTTATATAGAACTTTTGTAGGAAGAGAATTTTTTGGTGATTTATTCCAACCTCATCCTTCTGATACTAGTGGTGATAGAAAATGGAATATTGCAAGCAGATATAAAGCACTAAATTTAATAAATGCAATTTGTTATGATCATGCAAAAACTGCTGAATTTCGATTCTTACGCCCTTCTTACAATTTTGATAAAATATTAGTTTGGATTTTTGTATTAGGAGCATTTATTAAATATGCTGAAGATACTAAAATAAGAGCCATTAAAAATATATCAGTAGAAAGAATTCTTAAAACAGTATATTCTGCTGAACTAGCACAAGTTCTAATTAGAGCGCTTCATTTACAAAAAGAAGTAGTTCAAACTCAAACTTTAGTAAAAGACTATTATGGTATGAGAGTTGATATAGAAGATCAAATACTTACATATCAAAATATGAGCAAAAATTGCGAGTTCTTTTACTAACAGAGTTTTTTTTAGTATATTTTTTGTACTTTAATAAAAAATATATATAATTCCCTTAACCCAGTTCGAATAGTGTGAATAATAGTAGCACTTGGTTAGAATGAGGTGACTGATAGCCAATATGACTATAATTTATCTGTACTCTATATAAATCCTGTACAGGGGTAATTATATGAAAACAATGAATAATCGTGAATTTAAAAAATTATTTAAAGCAACTTATCCTTCATTTTCAAATGCAAAAATTAAAAACTTTAAGAAAGTTGTAACTTATCCAAACAGCGGATCTATTAGATTCCAAGTTAATTTGGATAAGAATGGACAAGTATACGATATTCATCAATCCTTTGTTTCAATTATTAGAGATGTTGAAACAAAGAAACGTTATGTTAGGGTAACGCTTGGTGATCGTCCTCGACTTCTTTTTGAAAGAATTTGTGGAAGACCATTTGAACTTATTACTCCATGGATTGACAATCTTATTGAAGAGATGCAATCCGAAAAGTAACATTCAGGAAGACATGGAATCTTTATAAGATTTATGGGTTCGATTCCCATATCTTCCTCTAATAAGATTAGGACAGAAGTTAAATGCATTCTTTAAGCATTCGCAGTTGTAGCTGTGTTAAAAATTGCCCGAAGTGAAGGCGGTTAAACTACTATTATAGCTAATAGTCCTCATGGCTAAGTATGATAAACCCTCGGGGAAAAAATAGGAGCCTTAAAGAGATAGGCTTAATTGAAGTGTAAGTATTCCTATAGATGAGTTCATAACTATTAACTATAGTAACTAGGGCCTATAGTTGGTATTGATACTGAAAATAAAAAGAATCATGCAGACACGTAGTCTTTAAATACATTATAACAGTCAATAGCATTTTTTATCCTACTTATAAAAAATCTTAGCTTGTAAAGATTGGTAGGTTAAATTTTATTACTAATTTAGGAACAAAATAGTTTCGGTTTTTGTCATTTTTTGAGTTTTAAGCATGTATAAATTCTTTTAAAATAAAATCAAAACAGTGGTTCGAATCCACTGAGGCCCACTTGTTAATATTAAATTAGATGATTATGAAATTTACAAAACAGATTGCACAAGCTTTAGCTAATAAAGCTAAAAAAGAATTAGTTAGTATTCGTAAAGAAAGAGTAAAAACATTTAAAGTTCCGGAAGAAATAACAACGCAGATACTCCAACTTTCAACTGCATATTTTACAGCTGTAGGAACAATGAATTCTGCTCTTAAGCAGCTCCAACAAATTGCTAAGACTAATTATGGTCGATGGGAATTTGCAAGTATGGATCATGATAAAATAGTTGAAAAACTTAAATCAGACATTGTAGAAAGTAATATTCCAAAAGTACCTTCTATTGAAGATCTTACTGATGACTTTTTAATAGAGTCAATTGATGCAGCAAATGCAGAAGAACTTATATCAAAGGTAGTATCTAAATATTCTTAATTATGAAATATAGAAAACTTATTATAGATAAATCAGAAGGAATTTATACAGGAATAATCCAAGTATACAAAGCATTCCATTGGATTACTATTAAACAGATGGAATCAGAAGATTTAGAATATCTTCACTTATGTCTAGATGAACTTCTAGAACTCTTAGAAAGAGATATTTAAAAAATTCCCCGCTGCATTAAAATCGAAAGGAGGACAAATATGAAAATATTTTTCAAAATGCTAACTCTGATTGCTTTAATGCTGCTATTTAATATAAGCAGTTACGCTCAAACAGCGAATCCGAAGGCTACGTGGTACTATGCAGGAGAACCAGGTAGTGGCTGGGGCTTAGCGATCGGTGAACGATTAACTGACAAAAAAGCGAGAACAGTAAGGTATATTGCTGTAACTCGAGATCTTGAAAGACAAGGATTTAAATTAGGAGATACTGTTATGGTAGAATCTAAAGTATTCCCTTTTTTAAATGGAAAATGGAAAATTGCAGACAGAATGTCTAAAAGGCTCCATAATAGAATTGACTTTTTAATTCAAGATAAAAGCATTCGTAAAAGATTTACAAGACCTGTAAATGTTACGATTGCTAAAATAAACTGACCAGAATTACTAACCAGTAGTGGGGAACGTTGTCCTGGTCAAGACAAGTTTATTCTATCTAAAGTAATGATAGGCGTTAGAGGTGAAACTAGATATCGGTGTCCAAATTTATTTGGTAAAGGATGGGATAAGTACCGCCCTGAGTCAGCCTCTTATTTAATATTAAATTTTATTAAAATGAAACTTTTTATAAAAATTTGTGTAATACTATTAATACTAAGTTTTAATAGTTGTACATTTACAGAAGACTATTCTCCGCCACAATATGTGATAAGCTTAGGAACTCCTTATTATTATAATGGAATAGTTCAATATTATGTTTATAAGAACAAATATTACTACCCATATTATATAAATGGTAGAAGATATTTTTATCATCGACCCTACAGGAGTTATCAAGGAAGAAGGCCTCACTATAGATCAAGAAGATATGACTAATATAATTGGGTCGATTTTAATGATACTAGTTTTGCTACTAATAGTATTTATAGCAGCAGGGTTTAATAATGCAACACATAGCAATAAACCAGTAATACCTATAGTATCAAATACTAGTATAGTAAAACATAATTCATTTTACATAGGAAATTTGGCTGAACAAGAATTAATTTCAAGCCTTAAAAACTATGGAATTAATTCAAAAGCCATTTTTCATAATTTATATGTTAGTAAATCTAATGGTAAATATTCTCAAATAGATGTTGCAGTACTAACAAACAGAGGTTTAATTGTATTTGAAGTAAAGAATTACAGTGGATGGATTTATGGGAATGCTTATCAAAAATATTGGACACAAGTGTTAGCATATGGAAAATATAAATATAAACTTTATAACCCACTTATGCAAAATGCTGAACATATTAGAGCATTACGCCAAAACTTGCCACAAACCCCCGACATCCCAATTTATTCAGTTGTCGTGTTTTATGGAAGTGCAGAATTAAAAAACATTTCTTATTCTCATCCAAATGTATACCTTATTTATTCTAATTCTATTTGTAATGTATTACAATCTATTAAAAAGAAACCTCTTATTAAAGACTTTAATAGGGAAGAAGTTTGGAATGTTTTAAAAAAGGCATCTGAAAACAGTAAAAATCCTTCCATTGTTGCTTCTCATACATATTCAGTAAGAAACTTTATAAATAAAAAAAAATAAGATTATGAATAAACATTTAGACTAGATTTCTCCATCTTTAACTGACGTAGCTAAAACATTATATGAAAATAGACATAATATTATATTTAACCCTGATCCTGTATATGGCACTCCTACAATAGGATTTTCAAAAATAACTCCTGAAGAGCCTAGCAGAGGTTTTACTAAAATTAAATATGATATAAATAATAAAGATTCTCGTTTTTCCAAGCATGGATTAACTAAACAATCTTTATGGAATGCAGGAGATTCTGGATATGCAACTATGATTTAGCTATTATCTTTATATAAAGATGGTTTAAAATATGGAGATTTTGATTTAGGAAAATTTAAATATGGGGAACCTTCTGTACAATCATTCCCAGAAGGGACTAAATCTAGAAATCCTAAGAAAACAAAGTATCTGACTGGTGATGGAAAAGAAGCAGATATGGAATACATCCTAGGATCTTAGTATAATGGAAGGTATGTAGACCCACTTCGTGGATCATATTCAAAAGTAAATGGATATTTAGATATTTCTTCGCAATATATTTCCCCCCTTAACAGAAACTATGAGCAAAACTGTACATCTTCCAGAAGTAAAAATTACTCCTAAACCAAATACAGTAAAGAAAAAAAAAGAGAAATTGATACCTAAGGGCCGTAGAGGTATAAAAATAGATAGATATATTAAATACAAAAATAAAATCTATGATTTAGACAATGATGATTAGACATTAGAAATATAGCATTTAATTGGAACTAGAGAAGATAAAATCTTTGGACCTAAATCTTTAAAAGCCTTATAGCGTAAATTAAATCTTATTCCTGACAGTATTTATGGCCCAAAAACTAAAGCTGCAGTAACTCCAGATTAGAGTATTCGAAAAAATAACTATTCTGACAATAATAAAATTTCACAAAAATTAAATGTACAATGGGATTATAATACAATACTTAACTCTATTAATCCAAAGACTTACACCCCTAATCCAGCAGAAGGGCACAGAACCCCGGAAGAATTAGCTAAACAAATTTATGAGAACTGTTCTTCTTTTTTAGGACAAAATCTTAGAAATAATGGCTATAATGTATACGGAGATGCTTGGACAGCAAATAATGAAATAATTAAGATGGGCGGTAAAAAGTTATTTTCTATCTATGATGACAAAAAATATTTTGGAAATAATCCCACCGGCAAAAATGCTATTAGAGCCACTAAAGAAGCCTCTAAAGCTCACAAAAATTATTCAGACAAATATAAGGATCTACAATTAGGAGATGTAATTGGTCTAGCATATTATAATTCACCGTGGTATAATAAACCAAGAAAAAGAGACGATGGCACAACAGGGCTATCTTATGAAAATACACATATTGGTTTTATATCGGGATTTGATGCCTATGGAAATCCTATAGTAACTCATAATATTCATGGTACAGTATATAATGAACCTATTATAAAAGGGACTACACATGGCGGTAATGTTGTAACAGCATATCGTCCAACAAAAAAGACAAAGTTAACACCAAAAAGAAAAATAATTACAAAACATCCAACAGTGCTAAAAAATAAAAATGAGTCTCGAATATACCAAATAAGTAAAAAATTATCTGAACTACAAAAATAAAAAAAAAATAAATACTATAAATAATAAAATAATTAATCTATAAATGCTTATATTCAATATGAATAGTACAGTACTTAAATTAGGAAGTAAAGGAACTTCTGTAAAACAACTATAGGAGTTACTTCATTTAACTGCAGATAGTATTTTTGGTAAGAATACTGAAAGCGCAGTTAAGTAGTTTTAGAAAGATCATAATTTAATCCCAGATGGTATAGTAGGTGTTAATACTTGGAAAGCTTTAGGAATAACAAAAGATTCAAAATGTGTTGATCCTAGTGTTATATATAGCCCACTATCAGTACATATATCTAGATTACCAAATCGTACTATAAAATATCTTGCAATTCATTTTACAGCAGGAAGTAATTCTAAACCAGGCAAAGCAAAAGATACAAAACATGTATTTGAGCAACGAAAAGCCAGTGCAGATTTTTGTGTAGATGATAGAGATATGGTGCAATTCAATCCAGATTTACATAATTATTATTGCTGGGCTGTAGGGGATAAAAAAGCAATAGGAAGTAATGGAGGACAATTATACGGTATTGCAACTAATCGCAATACAATTTCTATAGAAATATGCTCTACATGTATTCCAGCTACTAATACAGCAGTATCATATAGTAATCATGATGGATGGTCATTTACAGATGCTGCAATTAATAATGCGGTTAAATTGTCTAAAATATTAATGAAAAAATTTAATATTGATAAAGACCATGTTGTAAGACATTATGATATTAGTGGTAAATTATGTCCAGGAATATTAGGATGGAATAATGCAAAAGAAGTGTATGATAAAAATACGGGCAAACGTATTAATGGAGCTATGAATAATAGTAAAGAATGGGAAAAATTTAAAGAAAAACTTAACTAATAAAACTGTATAGATTACAATAACAAAAATAAATGAGTAAAAATACAGAAAAGATTATAATTATGAATTATTATACTGGAGATATTATCATTTGTGATAATCCTCCAGAAAATGAAGATACTGAAACTATCTTAAAAAATCTGGATTTAAACATTGACGATTGTGCAGTAATGTTTAGTACTAGAGCACGTATTACTAAAATTAAATATAGTAATATTAAGTAATAAAGGAACCCCGGTGATGAAATGGTAGACATACTAGAATTAGGATCTAGTGCTTATAAGCGTGCAAGTTCGAATCTTGTTCGGGGTACATAATTAAATTTAATAGATTATGAAAAAGGAATTTAAAAAGAAAGATTGTAAACTTAATGGACACAACGTGTTTGAATTAAGATCAGTAAAAGAAATTGTAGATATGTATAATGATAATATGCATGATTCTATTATCAAACAATCTATTGTACGGTTTCTATCAAAGTTTATAAGTAACAGAGGAGTACAAATATTTAAACATAACGAACTTCCTATTATAGAATATAATTGTAACATTATACTAAACAACCAGCAAACATCAAAAATTAGTAAAATTACTCTTGATCCTGTTTATGAAATTATTCAAATTAAATTTGAAAAATGTGATAATAAAATTGATTTAGAGGAATTATCTGTTAATGAACAAATTCGAATAATACAACAATTAATTTAATTTGTATGAATGAATTACTATTACTGTTTATAGTTTTAAACATTGCTAATGTAATGTTACAAACACTTAAAACTATTTGTACTGTAAAAGGTGGTAAATTAACAGCGGCATTTATGAATGCTGTAGCATTTGGATTTTATACTATTGTAATAGTATATACAATGTGTGATTTACCTCTGTTAACAAAAGCAGTAATTGTAGGTGTTTGTAATTTAGTTGGTGTGTATATTATAAAATACATAGAAGAGAAGAAACTAAAAGACAAACTTTGGAAAATAGAATTTACAGTAAAGGATTGTTGTTTTAGTGAAGTATTTAAATATCTTGAAGAGGTTAATGTTCCATTTAATTATGTAAAAATGCCTCAACATTATATAGCCTTTAACTCTTTCTGTACAAGTAAAAAAGAAACAGAAAGAATAAAAAATGTAATTAATAAATATGGTGCAAAATATTTTGTATCAGAAAGTAAATCTTTATTATAGTAATTAATTAAAAATTTTAAGAAAATGAAGTGTACAATTGAAAGTGTTCGATTTATTGAATTAGGTGATGAAACTCGTTGCTCTATTAAGGGATTTATTCCTATGGAAAGTACTCGTATTATTCCAAGAAAAATTTGTAAATGGTTGGAACAATATAAAGGAGTAAAAGCCACATTATATGACGACGGAATTATGATAACTGTAATTTCAAGTACTAAATGTTGTGGAGACGATGAGTTCAGCTTGCGTAAAGGGTATTACATTTCAGAATCTAAAGGTAAACGTAGAATTTATACATTTATAAAGAACTTCTCTGAAAGAATGGCTAATCATTTCAATAATGTATCTTGTTATTTTGAAAATTCCTATTTGAAGTATGATCATTGTTCTATTAGAGAGATTAGTAGAATTCATAAGCTCGGAGACAAAGAATAAAAGCAAACTCAATATTTGCGTGCTTCGGTTTCCTATTAATCCACAAAATAGGTGGCTATTTTACTTGATTTCTCGACAAGATGAAATCGGGACTGGCTGTAGTCTAAAAAGGCAAACCTCCTCCCAGCTGCCCGCAATAGAAGCACGGCGTTAAGCAGCTGGGTATTTTTAGATAAACTATTTATTAATTTAAAAATTTGTATACATGAAGAAATTACTTTTAGCAATGTTTGCAATTTTTGCTTTAGCAACTGTTAGTTGCACTAAGGGTGCTGGCTCTGCTAGCACTGTAGATTCTACAGATACCATTGTAGCAGATTCTACTGATTCTGTATCTGCAGATACTCTTGTAAATGAATAATATTACAATCTATACCGATGGCGCTTATTCCCCTGTAAAAGATCAGGGTGGGATAGGCGTTATTTTTGTTTATAATGGTATAGAACTCAAATCTTATAATAAAATGTTCAAACATGTTACTAATAACAAAATGGAATTATTAGCAGTTATTATAGCATTGCAATCTTTTTTAAAAAATGATTTAGGTAAAGAAGTTACTATAGTTACAGACAGTCAATATGTTATTGGCTGTGCAACAAAAGGTTGGAAAAGAAAAAAGAACATTAAATTATGGACAAGGTTTGATAAAATCAAAAAAGAGTTAGAATCAAAAGAAATTAATTTAATTTTTAAATGGGTACATGGTCATGATGGAGATGAATTTAATGAAAAAGCAGATAAACTTGCTGTACAAGCATCTCAAGAATTTGAACTTGTTCCCTCAAAGTAAAAACAATTATGAAGAAATTTATTTTTGCAATGGTAGCAATGATTGCTACAATGTCTATGTATGCTCAGCATGTAGAAAGTCAGAATTTTATTGACAATACTGCAGTATCAATTAAAGGTGGAATTAGTGGATTAACTTGTCCTGAATTTAATGGATATGAAAATTTTGGACATTCTCTACAAGCTTCTGTAGGTGTTGGTGTAGAAAAATGGATTACTCCTGTTTGGGGATTTGGTATTGACGGCACATTTGGAATTACTAATGGTTCTAGTAAAGGAGCGTTCCAAAGTGGCAATTGGTTTAATTACGTTACTGTAATGGGTCAAACCAAATTGAATCTTACTAATCTTTGTTTAGGATACACTGGAGAACCTCGTAAGTTTGAACTTATTCCTTCTGTAGGTATTGGTTGGATTCATGGTTTCTATCGTTCTACTTTGATTGAAGGAACTTATACTAATGATGCTAACGATCTTGGTACTAAGTTCTCTGTTGACTTTAAGTATAATGTAACTCCACGTTTGTCAGTAGTTGCTACTCCTTATTTTGCTTATAATCTTACCAATGAACATGCATCTAGACATCATAAAGTCATGCTTGAATGGCAACCACGTTTTGATGTACGTAGTTCTTGGTATGGATTGGAAGTTGGTGTAAGTTATCGTCTTGGCAATACATTTAAAGTATGTAATAAGACTCATACTCAGGCAGAAGTTGATGTACTTAATGCTGAAATTAATAAACTTCGTGAGAAGCTCGAAAAGAAACCGGAAATTGTAGTACAATATGTAGATAAAGCAGTGGTAGAAACTGTTGATAATAACTACACTGTTTTATTTAAGCAAGGTAAAAGTGATGTAGGTGACCTTAGTGATATTGCTAAGAAGTTGAATAAAACAGATGCTTCTATTACAATAGTAGGAAGTACTTCGCCGGAAGGTTCAGAGAAATTTAATCGTAGTCTTGCCCTTGCTAGAGCTAATGCAGTTAAAGATGCTTTGGTAAAAGCAGGAGTTGATAAAGCTCGAATTACTGTAACCAATGAATACGGCAAGCAGCGTAATGCTACTATTATTTTAAATAAATAAAGTAACTAATCCTTGTTATGTCACAGATTTATTGTAAACAAGGAGCAGAAGTTACAGTTTCTTCTAGGTTTTTATATCTAGAAGAAATTTATTTGTCTAATAAAAGCCATTGGGCTCTTTATAAGTCTCAGAAATATAAATCTAAAGTGCCCATTAAGTGTGAAAACACTATTAGGTATAGTGAAAAACATAGTTGTTGTATTCATCGATATTGGGAATTACTTAGTGCTCCTGAAGAATTCCTTATTAAAAATGGATTTAAACTAAAACTATGAGTAAAATAAAATATTTTTATTTAGTATTAATAGTTATATTCTTAGTATTGTTATCGTTTTTCTCTGGACGTTATTATGAGAGTACTCTAAATAAGACAGTAGTAATACATGATACTATACCTCGAGAAATTGAGAAAATAGAAGTCAGAAATGACTCCTTACTAAGAATAAATGACAGTATTAATCTCAAGGTTATTGAAATTGAAAAGACATATGAAAAGACTATTGACGATATTATTCGGAATAATCCTGATGACGACTACAATTTCTTCTCAGCCTACATCGAAAGATACTGTGGTTACTATAACTCCGATACAACTAAAAACAGCAAATTTAATATTCGCTGAGCATAAATTGTTATCTGAAAAAGTGCCACTATTAGAGTCTAAAATAGCTAATTTAGAGGAAGTTAATGTGAATTTGAATAAAATAGACTCATTAAGATCATCTCAAGTTACTATGTACAAAGATGCTTTAGAAGTAGAAAGGAAAAACCTCACATCATTAAAAAAGTCCTTGAAAACTACTAAAGTAATTGCAAGTAGTACAGCATTAGCATCTATTATTTTAGCTCTAGTATGTATTCTAAGGTAAATATTTTTAAGGATAGAGATGGATTTACTTATTCTCATCCTGAAAGAAGTTGTAAAAGGTGTTTAAATTATCCCTGCGTCGAACAAATGGATTCTCTCCTAAGTGATTTTGCTAAGTATGGATGTGTCAATTATGATGACATTAATACTTTTCATGGAAATAAAAGAAATAACACTTCACGCTAAATTATTAGTAAGTATTAATGAAGAGTTAGGATACAAAACTTTAGTATTTGAGGATCTAGAATATAAAGATCCTGATTTTAAATACATAACTTGTACAATATTTCCTAATTGGAACCAAAATCCCATAAAATTGGGAGATGAAGGATTTCTACAAGTCAAATTCATTTCTGCAGGAGTAGATAGATGGTTTGATGGGAAGGATTTTATTCCTTATAAATATACTAATATTCAGTTTCTTAAATTTATTAAGAATGAGAAACAAAATATTGAATTAATTTTGGATTAGATTTCACACATTAATAGATTGTTGAAAAAATGAATAAAAGAAATAATAATAATATATGTCAGAATTTGGAGATAAGCTTAATGAAGCTCTCAATGCAAAAAATAACGTAAATACTTATATATGGAAAGGTAAAAAAGAAAATGGCCAACAAGAAGAATATAAACTAATTGATTTTGACCAAGACACACTTCAAACAAAATTTAATTTGTGTGAACAAATGCTATATAATACCGATCCTAAACATCCTGGTCGTTTAGTTCTATTAAATATTGTAAATGATCAGATTCTTCGTTGTAGAGCGGAGCTTCTGATTAGATGGATTAGAGTTACTCACGAGTGTACTAATAATATGCTACTTGAGAGTATTAGAACAATGATAGCTAACAACAAGGAAACCTTAACAAAAGATTATATAAAGAATACTCCAATTGGAGAAATAATGGATGGAATTGATGATTTAGATTATAGGAAAGTTCCAATTAGTCTTGTTCTAGATGCTTGTATGGATTATTTAGGTATTCTAGACGCAAGTCATCTAACATTTAATTTTGTCCTTAGAATGGGTCTCTGGTTTACCCAGCAGGAAATGCAGACTCCTGTAGAAGAAGGAGGATTATACAAGAAAGATCCTAATACTGGTAAAGCTACAAATCGCCTAGAACTTGTGAAAGAACTTAGACGATTAAATCCTACAATTCCTTTGAGAATTGATCCAACAGGATTATCTTATTCTGAATTTAAATCTATGTGTGATTTGCATAGAGATAAATATTCTAATTTAACTACTAATCAACTTAAACTCCTTTCTACTAAAGTATTATATCGTTTCCAAGATCAATGTGAATCTCAAGCCCAACAATGGGAAGATAAGATCGCAGAAATTAAAGAAGTAGCAGAACATAAGGGATATGTTCTTAAGTCTGCTTATGGAACAATTAAATAATTTATTTAGTCCTGTAACTAGGGATCAAAGACAAAATGAATCCGTTGATAAATGGATGAAATTTAAGGGCAGAGCAAGTGTTGTAGCAGCGACAGGGACAGGGAAAACATATATTGCAATAAAAGCGATAAAAAGACTACGTAAACGCTACCCTAATCTGGATGTTTTAGTACTTGTACCAACAACTGCTCTTAAAACTCAGTGGGAAGATACACTTGCTGAGAATGGAATAACAAATAATGTATCTATACAGGTGATGATGGGGGCATCACAAAGAAAGAATGCCTGTGAATTGTTAATAATTGATGAATGTCATAGAATATCTTCAAATAAGCTGTCTAATGTATTCAATAATGTTAAATATAAAGCAATTTTAGGCTTAACTGCTACATTTGAAAGATTGGACGGAAGAGATCAATTATTGGCTAAATATGCTCCCGTATGTGATGAAATTCCAATAGAGGTAGCAATGGCTAATGGTTGGGTTAGTCAATATAAAGATTATGTAGTGATTATAGAAGTTCCTGATATACAAACCTATAAGGAATATAATAGAGAATTTGTAGAACATTTTGAATTTTTTGGATTCAGTTGGCCTACCGTTATGAGTTTAGTAGGTAAGGATGGTTTTAAAAAACGAAAAGAATATACAAATCAGATTTGTAAAAATTCTAATGAATGGAAAAATGTATTTAAACAAGTAACATATCATTCAGTAGGATTAATGAGAACTCTTAAATTACGAAAAACTTTTATAGCTAATCATCCTGATAAAATTCGTATTGCTAGAAAAATAATTGCTGCAAGAAATGATAAAAAAATAATAACATTCTGCTCTAGTGTGAAAGTAGCAGAATCAATCGGTGTAGGGTATGTCTTTACAGGTAAAGATGGCAAGAAAAAGAACCGCATAACCCTCGAAGAATTCATGAAACAACCAGCAGGAGTATTAAATTCGTGCAAAATTGCAGAAGAAGGAATTTCTTTGGGTGATCTATCAGTTGGAATCATGCTTGGAGTTAATTCAAGCAAGACTAAACAAGTTCAAACCCTTGGGAGGGTCCTGAGGTTAGCTCCCGGAAAGAAAGCAGAGTTCTTTACTGTTATAATTAAAGATACAGCCGAAAGTGAATGGATGAAAAATTCACGCAGTAATACAAATTATGAAATAATTGACGAAGAAGCTCTTGATCATATACTAAAAAACGAACCTTACGAAAATTATAAAAGAAAATTACAAAAATTAAATTTTAGGTTTTAATGAAAAGTAAGCAAAATTACAAATATCGTAAAGATTAGACAGTCTATGACTGTAAATATGATGTAACTCTTTATACTTTCCGTGATGGACCTATATAAAGAGTGTTTAGATTATTAAACAATATTTAATAATCCTAAACGAGCTTGAAACATATAACAACACAATTAGATGATGAATTTATTCTCTTTGAAAAGTATTCTGTAACTCCCGGAGAACTTTTCTTTTTAAAGATGCTTCTTTTATCACAAGAAGAAGACATGCAAGATATGATTCATAGATATTTTAATCTTCCTGAAGAATCTAGAGGATCTATTATTGGAATGCTTGAAAGTTTAAAAAACAAAGGTATAATATTAAGCACCTATAAAATTCCTAAAAAAGGTGATAGGTTTGATCCTTTATCAGTGCCTCTATCTAAAAACTTTCAAAACAGTTTCTTTAAAGCCTCTTTTGATTTAGGTAAAGATCTATATGATCATTATCCTGCAAGTATTGTTGTAAATGAAGTCGAATATAAATTAAAAAGAGTATCAAAGAAATTTGATTCTCTTGAAGATGCTTTTAGAGCATATGGCAAGTATATTAGATGGAATAAGACTACCCATGATCATGTTATTAAATTAGTAGAATGGGGCAAAGCTAATAACTATCAATTTACTACATTAGATTGCTTTATTGTAGATAATGATTGGAATAATATCGAAGAATTGTCTGCAAATAGTATATTAACCAGTTCTGAATTGAAATTGCTATGACATTAGAAGAACAAATTCTAAATGAAATAGATAGAGGAAGAGCTGGATTTAACCATGGTATTACCATGGGAATGCCTAAGCTTGAAAGTATTATGGACGGTAATACTAGAGAGACTTATACATTAATTATGAGCAATTCTGGATCAGGTAAGACTTCATTTGCTCTTTATAGTTATGTATATAAACCTTTAGTAGCACACCTTGATGATAATGATTATAAGTGTTTGTTTATTTCACTAGAAATGAATGAAATATCGCTTTATATAAAATTATTATCTATTTATATATTTGAAACATATGGTATTCAACTTTCTTATAAAGAGATTCTTTCAAGAAAAAGAGAATATATATTATCAGAAGAACATTATGAGCTTGTGAAAGCTTGTATACCATGGGTAACAAAAGTAAAAAAGCATTTGGAAATATATGATAAAAAAGCTTCTGCAAAAACAGTTTATGCTATATTAAAGCAAAGGCTTGAAAAAATGGGGAAATTTGTTGAAACAGAAACAAGACAAATATATATTCCAAATAATCAAAACCTTGTATACAATGTTGTAATAGACCATATTGCTTTAATTACTCCCAGTGATGGGCGAAAATTAAAAGAGGAGATTGATCTTCTATCAGCATATTTGGTAACTTTAAGAGAAAAATGCAAGATAAGTCCTGTAGTTATACAGCAAGCTAATCGAGAACAAGGAAATATTGAGCGTTTTAAGGCCGGAAAGTCGGCCTTCTCCATCAACGATAAATTTAACGTATTTTATACTAAAATCTCTTTGATTATTTTTAAATCTATTTATTATTGTAGTAATGAAAATAACAGAAAAACTTTTTTTGGAATTATATGAACAAGGTTTAAAGGATTCCGAAATTTCTAGAATTTCTGGAGATTCTGCTTCTACAATATCTAAATTAAGAAAATCTAGGAATCTCCCAGCAAATGGTAGAAAAATTATAGAAGATTCCATTATAGTAGAATTACATAATAAAGGACTAATTGATCCTGAAATAGCAAAAATAACAGGAGCTTCTATATCTCAGATTAAAAGAAGACGAGATAAATTAGGATTAATTTTAAATACAAAAAAGCATCCATTAGATGATTGTTTTATGGATTTATATTCTAATGGAAATAATGATCTTGATATTTCTAAGATTACTGGAATTTCTAAATCAGCTGTGCAGAATTATAGATCTAAATTAAATTTACCAGCAATAGGTAAGCATAATATAGATGAAAAATTACTGAAATCTTTTTATAAAGAGGGAAAAACTGACGAAGAAATTGGAAAAATTCTAAATAGAGCTCCTGCAACGATTGCTAAACACAGATGTGCACTTCGTTTAGTAGATTATTCCAGAGTTACAAAGAATTATAAATATTCTAATGAAGAATTTCAAGTTATACTAGGATCATTATTAGGAGATGGATCCCTTGTTAAAATGCATGTTAATGGAGGGACTATTTTAAAAATAACACATTGTGAAAAACAGAGAGAATATTTAGAATACAAATGGAATATATTAAAAAATAACTCTTCAGAGATTAAACGATATAAATTTTACGATAGTAGAAGAAAGAAAGATCCAGAATACTATCAATATTCATTTTATACTAAATCTTCATATAGTTTAAATGAAATGTATAATAATTGGTATAGGCCAATCAAAACTATTTATTTAGAAGATTTGTATAAAATAGAGCCATTAGGATTAGCAATTTGGTACATGGATGATGGATACAAATGTATGCCATACGGAGGATGTATGTTATGCACTAATAATTTTTCTAAACAGGAATTAGAATTAATTCAAAAAGTTTTTTTGGAAAAATTTAATATATCTGTTACTACGAATAATTCTTCTACAAATCTAGTATATATTCCATCTAAAGAGTATAGTAAATTTAAAGAACTGATTAGTCCTTATATAATAGACAGTATGAAATATAAATTATAATGTTGTTGTAAAACTCCGTTAAACGGGAAATATCCTATTAATAGGACAATTCCGTGCTAAATCTATAAGAAATTATAGTAAATGCCTAACGACTATGAATGATGCTAAGTGATTTATTTAAATTATATGCTATAAAATTTCACTAGAAAGCGGGGCACTACTTAGAGTAAGGTCTGAAAAGATATGAAATAAGCTAAAGATATAGTCTGGACTTTATGGTAACATAAAGAAATTGAAGAAAAAAGCTCTTCATAATTAACATATCGGCTAAGGATACGGGGAACACCGTACAAGATTGCAATGTGATGATTGCGATATATAATCCGCATAGAGACGGTCTTAAAACATATAGAAAATACAACATAGAAGTATTACAAGGTGCATTTAGGTCGATAATGGTGCTTAAGCGAGTTTAGAATAATATTTTACAAGTATTTATTAAATATATTTATATTTTGATATGGATATTACTAATGAAGCAGGAATTTATCTTATAACTAATAAGATAAATAATAAAAAATATGTAGGATCTACCCATAACTTTAAAATGAGATGGAGATCCCACGTGTCTATGTTAATAGAAAAGTTCATTTTAATTCTCATTTATAGAATTCTTGGAATAAATATGGATAGAAAAATTTTGAGTTTTCTATACTTGAAACCATAGACAATAGTTTAGATAATTTAGAAAATCTTTTAATAACAAGAGAGCAATATTTCATTGAAAAGTTAGATACAGTTAAAAATGGATATAATGCCCGAAAAGATTGTAATACTAATTTAGGATTAAAATGGCCTGAAGAAAGTAAGTTAAAATTTTCAGAGTATAGAAAAACTCATATTGTTAAAGAAGCTGTTGAAGCTCTTAATAAATATGCAAAAACTAGAATAGGTAAAAGAAATCATTATTATACAGAATGGTATAATAGTCTTTCTACCTCTGCTAAAGAAGATTTTAATAAAAGAAGAATAGATAGTAGAAAAGCTTCTTCAAAAGATAGAGGATTTTGGATTTCGGAAGATTCTATAAATAAAATTTTAACTACCAAAAAGAAAAAAGGACTTATTAAATCTATATCTTTATATAATATTGATGGCACATTGTATAAAACATATGAATCTTATGCTGATTGTTTAAGAGAATTTAATGAAACTATTAAAAATTCATCTAAATTAGTAAATTGTGAAAGGACTGGAAAATTATTTAAGGGATATATTGTTAGTTACTCTTCTTCACAATTTTTAGAAAATTATAATGAAGTAGTGGAAAAAGTTAATAAATGTTTGTCTAATATAAATTATGGAAAATATAAAGAAGGAAAATTAATATCTTTATATAAGACAAAAGCCCAAATAATCAATGAAATAGGAATTACAGCATTTAATAAATATTTTTCTAAATTATCAAAAACTCCTGTTATGTATAATGAATATTATTGGAAACTTATTGAGCCTATAAATAGTGATATTTATAGAAAATTGGGTGAATTCAGTGAAACTCCAGCAATGGACAATACTGAGCCAAGCAGTGCCTTAACAACCACTGAAGGTGCAACGACTAATAGTTGAAACTGTATTTCATACAGAATATAATACTAACACGAGCTCCCAACATCTCATAGAGATGATGATATAGTCTGAACTATATAGTAATATATAGAAATACTAAATAAACATTAGTATGGTAACATAATTGAAAAACCGTTTTGGTGACTGTGATGCTGAAGTAGGGTGTAATTTCTTTGGTGGAATAAATTACTTTAGTGAATTAAAGAAGCCAGATGAGATATATGACTACGAACAGTACACCGATCCTAACTATCTTTTAAAAGATAGTATGAAAGAAGATAATATAAAAGAAAAAAAGGAAGATCAGAACAACTCTAACTTAAATTTTATATTATAAATGGCTGAAATGATCGCAATAGTTGGTGAAAGTGGTCTTTAAGAAACTTTAACATTTTAAATTTGCCATTAGTAAAATATTTGTATATAATTGTATTATTAATTAATATAATACGATTATGAAAAGAACTTATAAAATTTTAACAAAATTGCACAAGAAGCCAGGAATTTATATCATTTCCTGCACAGAAACAGATAAAGTATATATTGGAGAAAGCTTGAATATAAGCGGAAGAATTTCAAAACATTTTACCAATTTAAGGAACAAAAAACATCCTAATGTAATACTTCAAAATATTTTTAATAAATATGGAGAAGAATCGATGGTAGTAGATGTTTTAGAATGGGTTAATTCAGAAGATTTAATTCCATTAGATTTTCTCTTAAGAAAAAAGGAACTTGAATATCAAAAGAAATTTAAATATTGTATTAGTTTTGATAAAAATGGGTATGCTTGGAAACTAAATGCAACAAAAGAGCAAAAAGAGGCAAATCGTAAACAGTTAGATTCTATCAGGGGAAAGGCTGTAGAAGCTTGCAAAACTCCTTTAGTTATTTATAATGTAAAAACTAAAGAAAAAATAGAAGTTGATAGTTTACAAGAGGCTGAAACTTATATTGAGCAAAAACATATTTATCGAAATATTAAAGATAAGATATATTTGCCTTATAATAATTACGTTGCATTTCTTCCTGAAGAATATAATCCTACACTAATTTTAAACACAACTTGTATGTCTAGAGCTAGTATATCTAAAGTATATAAGTTATATAATTTAAAAACTGGAGAAGTTTTAAATTTTCCAAGTAAGTCTCAATTTGCCATATACTTAATAGGCAAAAGAAATGATAGATTATACGATAAGTATGCTACATTTATAGATGATAATTTTTTAACTGCGATGAAAATTACTTCTATAGAAGAGTTTTGGAATGCTCCTTTTATATATAATAGAAATTCTAGAAGTATGAAGGTATGCATTTTAAAAAATTATTACAATGCTTTATTAAACTATAAAACTGATATAGAATTATCTAAAATTTTAGGCTGTGAAAGACGATTAATTCCAATTTTATTAAAAAATAAATCTTTACAAGATAGAATAAAAGAACTAGAAGATGCCGCAGGCCACTTTAACAAATCCGTTTAAAATTGGGAAGCCTTGATTCAAATTATTGTGAAATAATTAAGGTAATCAATTACGAACTATATGAATAGCATAAAAGTAATATAGACGTTTAACGACTAGCAGATAGATAGCTAAATCAATTCTGCCATGAAATACGGACATTTTATAAATTATATGGGAATATAAAATATAAAGTGAAGAGATAGTCTAAGCTACATATTAATGAATATAAATTGTAGAGTGTAAGATAAAGAGCTTACAGATAATACATTATGAGCGGAAAATCAACTAGTATTCGTAATCTTAATCCAAAGGAAACTTTTATAATTTCTACAACTGGAAAACGCCCTGGAATTAAAGGGGCAGTTAAAAAATATCCAACATTTACGAAAGATAAAGATGGATATACTGGAAATTTTGTTACAACTGCAAATGTAGACAAAATTGACCAAATTTTAAGGTATGTGAATACCAAAAGACCTGATATTAAGGTAGTAGTGATCGATGATTAATACCATATATTTATTATAATAAAATATTTTGAAATCACATAAAGTATTATTATAATTATTTAGTGTTTAATTTTTAACTATATAATTATGAATAAGAAATATAATGATTCTAAAATTATTGAATTACATTCAAAAGGTTTAACAGATAGAGAAATTGCAGAAATTTTAGGAGTCACCCCTAATAACTTCGCAACTAAAAGAAGACGTTTAGGATTATCTCCAAATAAATCTAAAAAAGATACTTATATATTATCAGAATACGAAGAATCTATCTTAATAGGAACTTTATTAGGAGATTCTACTATAAGATATGTTCATAATAAATGCAAGTATCCTAATTTAACATTTTCCCATGGTGAAGTGCAGAAAGAGTATTTTGATTGGTTGGCTAATAAATTTACCAAGTTAAAAGCTTCCACTGGATTATATAAATCTGCATATATTAGAACCAATGGAAAAGTAGCTAAAAGATGGGTTTTTACCGGAAAGAACATGAAATGTCTTATAAAATATTTTGACATTTTTTATAAAAATGGTAAAAAAATAATTCCTATAGAATTTATTAAAGATAAGTTTAATGAATTGAGTTTATATTGTTTATTTATGGATGATGGCAGTTACGACACATCTTCTAATAGTTTTATCATCAATACTCAATGTTTCTCTAAAGATAATCTTCTTGAATTTTGTGACTTTTTAAAAGAAAAATTTAATTTATCTTTTAATATTAAGTCCGATAATTGTTTATATTTGAGGCATATTTCTAATGAAATATTTAGAGATATTATTTCAAAAAATAATGAATGTAATTCTATGAACTATAAATTTGATAGTCATCGTAAAACTCCGTTAAACAGGGAAACTTATATGGACAATCCTGTACTAAACCCTTAAGAAATTAAGGAAAATGTCGAACGACTAGGGGTGATGCCAAACAAGTAATGTTGTGGCTATAAGATCCCCCACGAAAGCGGGGCACTGTTCAAAGTAGTATTCGTAAGAATACAAAATGGACCAAAGATATAGTCTAGTCTATATGGTAACATATAGAGCTCTGGATAAAGAGCCAGAGGTTAATACAAACGTTTCAATATGTTATGGCCTTCGAGGCTATGGATAGAGCCGGAGATAAGGGCTGGAAATAAATATCACGGCCCTACCAATCTAATTGCTGGAAAATCCTAAGAGACATTGATACTACAACGTAATTCGAAAGAATCAGCGTGAACGTTACGAAAGTAGAAAGAAATCAATGTATGGCATATGGTTATATTACCTAAGTGCTATTAAAATGGGCAATCAGCAGCTAAGACCTTTCTTATTGTTGAAGAAACAATTAATGGGTAAAGTTCAACGACTATTTCCGTGAAGGAAAGTACAATTAATTTTTAACAAATTTTAATTGGAAATGGTTGGAATTTTAGAACAAAATAGCTATTATTGTAAATAAAAATTTATTAATATGGCTAAAAAATTAACAACTAAAGAATTTATTAAAAGGGCAAAAGCTGCCCATGGAAATAGATATAATTATGATAAAGTAGAATATATTAATTCACATACAAAAGTTTGTATTATTTGTCCTATACATGGAGAATTTTGGCAAATACCGAGTGATCATTATTCTGGATGTGGTTGTAATAAATGTAGGAAAACTAAATCAAAAGAGTTTGAACCTATAGAAAATAAGGCGCATATGAGAGAGTATTCTATTTGGAAAGGAATGAAAACTAGAGTAACTAATCCTAATATTGATGATGCGAATAGGTATATTAATCGAGGTATTGATTGTTGTAAATCTTGGTTAGAATCATTTGAAGCATTTTATAATGATATGGGACCCTGTCCTGAAGGATACTCTATTGATAGAATTAATAATGATTTGGGATATTATCCAGAAAATTGTAGATGGGCAGATCAAACTACTCAAACTCAAAATAGAGGAGAATTTAACAAAATTTTTACTTATAACGGCAAAACTAAAGTTCTTAAAGAATGGGCAAAAGAATTGGGAATTAGTTATACTACTTTACACCAACGTATATATCGAAGCAAACTAACTTTTGAGGAAGCGATTCAAAAAGACCCTTTTAAACGTCAAATTGAAATTAATGGAGAAACTCATATTCTCAAAGAATGGGCCGAAATATATAATATAAAATATCAAACTGTTATTGATAGAATTAATAAACATAAATGGGATATAATAGACGCTATTACTATTCCTAAAGGTACAAAACGTTCTAAAATTAAGATATAGTCTAAACTTTAAGGAAATCTTAAAGATTGTGCTGTGGAGTTGTTAACCACTTAAAAAGCATAATATAATTGATGATAAATTCGTTCAAATGGCACAACATGCCTATCAGGTACTTAAAAGTGCAATGAATATGCGCGATGATTTATATGTAGTAGTAGCTACACATAGTGAGAATACCGGAGATCGAATAAATCCCTATTATAAAATGAAAACTCTTGGTAAAATGTTAGACAATACTATCACTTTGGAGGGTTTATTCACTTATGTGCTATTTACTGCCATTCAACGTGATGATGATGGCAATCCTACATATAAATTTATGACTAATAGTGATGGTTCTACTACAGGCAAATCACCAATGGGATTATTTAATGAATTATACATTGATAATGATCTAAAACTAGTTATAGATAGAATCGAAGAATATAATTCTGAGGAATAATGAAATTAGACATAATAATGCACTATGAAGTCAATGAACACACTGGTGAAGTAGTGTTCATTGGCAAAGAAGAAGTTACCGTAGATACCGTTAAAAAAGGTTCTAAAGTAGCTTCTACTTTAGATGAGGATATACCTCGTCTTAAATTAAATGCAAATAATATTGCATTGAATCAATTAGCTTGTAATGTGCTACAGGTAAAACCTGGAGATACATTACATATAAATTATCCTAAAAAGGATAATAAATATGTTCCTGCTATTGGTGCTTCAGAAGCGTTTGGAGTAAAAGCAGGGAATAAAATTACAAAGAATCTTACAGTATCTTTTAGAGGTGCTTCTAATAAAAAGTTGTCAGAATTCGGAACAAACTTTGAATTTATAGAATCTGATAGGAAAGGAGTATTTTATCTTAAAGGAGACTCTGAAGAATTTACTGAAGATGCTATTGAAATAGATGATTCTTTTGATCTAGATGATTTAAATGATTTAGATTTAAATGAGTCTACAGATATATCTACAATTGATTTAACTCTCTAAAATTTATGAACATTAATTTTTCGATTAATAGTAACGAATCTTCAATCAGCAGTAAAAGAAACACTCGTCTTAACCCATTTGAAATCCATACTGTAACATTTGATGGAGCAGAAATAAAGTCTGGAACAAGTAAAGCAGGAAATGAATTTAAATTGCTTCAATTGGCTTTTTCTAATAAAAATGGTATTGCAGAACTAACTATTTTCTGGCCAGATCTTGAACGAGATGGCGTAAGAGAAGTTCGAACTGCAAAAGATGGGCATGAATATGAAACTCCCTCTCGCTGGGAGCAAACAAAAACTGTTATTTCTCAAACTCTTGAAACTCTTAGTCCAGAAGGATTTAAGAAAATGCAAGAATTGAGTAGCAAGTTTAAAACATTTGACGATATGGCTAATGTATTTGTTAAATTAGTAAATAAATGCATTGGTACAGAAGTTGATGTTAAATTCAATGGTTATGTTAATAAGCAAGGTTATATGCAATTAACATTCCCAAATATTGTAGGTATTAATAAGAAAGGTGAACTCTTTGTATCTGATAACTATATTGGACATGGTAATCTTGGACTTTCTGAGTATGAAATGCGTAAAGCTAAAGATCTTGCAGAAACTAAGCCTACAAAAATGAGTGCAGATCCTGTAATGGATGAAAATCCTGAAACAGAGAAGCCTGTTGATGATATTGATTTAAACTTTGATGACCTCTAATAATTATTTTAATTAATAAGTATTGCTAGAATTTTGTTAGTAAGAGAATTTTAGCTATTATTTGTGGTAATGTTAGACTTTGAAATTGCACCAAAAATAACTAAGGATCTCTTACTTTCTAAATTTTCTGAAGAGACCATTTTTTGTCATTATTTAGGAATAAATTCTATAAGCAAGAAATTAGTGAGAAATACTACTAGAGATGATAGAAATCCAACATGCGGATTCTATAGAAATAGTAGAGGAACATTAATTTTACATGATTTTGCAACAGGAGAATATTTTAACTGTTTCAGTTATGTTATGAAAGCATATCATTGTGAGTTTCATAAGGCTTTAGAAATTATTGCTTCAGATTTTGGAATATTAAAACAAAAGAATAGTATTCCTAAAAAAATCAGACATATACCTAAATTTGAGGACGAAAATAAGATTACTCACATTCAAATTGAGATGACTAAATTTAATGAACAAGATTTAAAATGGTGGGGTTCTTTTGGAATATCTGAAAAAACCTTAAAAAAATTTAGAGTATTTTCATGTAAATCAGTATTTTTAAATGGAAATTTAATAAGCCAACGTGCTCAACATAATCCTATATATGGATATTACTTTGGAAAGAAAAATGGTATTGAACAGTGGCGAATTTATTTCCCACAAAGAAAAGAAATGAGGTTTATGGGGAATGTTCCAACAAAGACTGTTCAAGGATACAAACAATTACCAAAATCTGGAAAATTGCTAGTAATTACTAAAAGTATGAAAGATGTTTTACTTTTATACGAACTAGGTATTCCTGCAATTGCCCCGAACTCAGAAACACAAAATGTAAGTGATAAGATGTTCGAAGAATTAAAATCTAGATTTAAGTATATAGTATATGTCTTTGACAATGATCTTCCTGGTATATCTAATATGGTTAAATTTAAAAAGCAGAACCCAGAAGCAATATATCATTGGATTCCTAGAGCATATAATGCTAAAGATATTACTGATTTTTATAAAAAATATGGAAAACTTGAAACAATTAAATTTATTAAATTAGAAATCGACAAAATTAAGAATGATAGAAAAACTAAATTTATTAAATAATTTAGATAAAATATATTCTAGC
>ERZ1034925.254-NODE-254-length-27517-cov-96.022540_pt1 | contig 27517 bp, 55 predicted proteins | sample MGYA00520687_ERZ1034925 | MGnify/ENA primary metagenome ERZ1034925 (study PRJEB33766, sample SAMN09781758) | gut metagenome | biome: gut microbiome | host: Homo sapiens | place: Madagascar | study: EMG produced TPA metagenomics assembly of the PRJNA485056 data... | reverse complement strand
TCGGCTTCTGGCACGACATTGCCGAATGATTCTGTATAGAATTTATAATCTGCATAAGCCATGCCAGTTACCTCCTACTTGATCATCATTTTGCTGTTACAGTCGCGTGTCCTGCGCTCAGTGCCTTATATGTACTGTCGCACTCAACCACTGTGATTACCTGCCCTGTTGCTGCGGTAATGTCAGCTTCTCCATCCCACGCAGTCCAGTTCTTCACATTCTGGCCATAATCTACAGTAGTCTCAGATGATGCAACTTTGTACTTGTACACATTTCCTGCGCTTGCTTTTTTCGGAGTAATAGTCACTTTTGTGTCTCCACTCTTACTTCCTGCCGCAGAATTTACAGTCAGAGTTCCAAGCGTCTGAGTTGTGTTGATAGTTCCTACGGCAATAGCATCAATGTACTCTGCAAAGAGGGTAAGTCCCATGATTGCGAATGCTTCGGATACTGCTGTGTGGTAATTGCCCTGTGTATGGAATCCGATCAGATTTGTTTCACCGGATACAGTATATACAAGACCCGCTCTTGCAAAATCAGATTCGTTCGGGTCAACATAGTACAGAACGATATTTTCAACAGGTGTAGCGATTACTGTTCCTCTCGGAATTTCACTGTCAGATAACAGGAAGATTGTGTTGAATCCCAAGAAGTCTTTCATATACTGGAAGCCGAACTGGTTCTGAATAGAAATCTCAGCTGCGCCGATGTACTCATACACGTCCAGAATGTTTACAAATCCAACAACACCAGTCACATTTCTGTGCATCTGCTTGAATTTGTTTTCTACACGACCCTTGGCCATTGCCAGAGCCATCTGGAAAGTAGTTTCCGTGAATGAGAGAGTACCTGTTTTCAGATAGTTATAAAATCTTTCAGTAACATTGGTCTGAAGCTGGAAAAGGAATTCATCATCGGTCATCTGAACAGCGTTCTCATAACCGTGATCCTTGATTGCTTCGATAGATACAGCCTTTGCGTACTTCTCGATAGTCATTTCTGCATAGGGTTTTTCTTTTACAACGAATTTGCTATAAGGGATTTCCTCGCCCTCACCAACATTTCCATTCTGTAATGTACCCTCTGCATATTTTGATTTAAGAACCGCTCCGGGTGTCTTTTTGATTGGACGCATGATACCAAGGATTTCACGTAAGTGTTCCCAGTTTCTTTCGAATCTGGTAACAAAGTCAATCTCACGTGCTGTGACCTGGATATCATTTGTCATAATAAGATTGGATTTTGCTGCCATAAAAAAAGTCCTTTCTACCCATAATTGTTAAGGTATTGGGTTAGCGGCTATACTCTGGTGTATAGTCGGTGTAAAAAATCACTGGAATAACTGGATATTCTGAGCAATTGCAGCCTGTCTCTCGGACGGGTCTTTGATTGCTTCAATATCTTTCTTTGTCATGCTTCCCGGTGTCTGCTGCTGTCCAACATGAGTAGTAAACCTTGCCTGGTTCTGCTGAGCCTGCTGCTGAGATTCATCCACAAAAGCGGATGCGTCAGACTGTTTCAGCTGCTCGATCAAGTCATTCAGTCCAAGGATTTTACCGCATTTCAGCTTAAGACCTGCTTCTTTAATGTCTGCCATAACAGACTTCTTTGCAGCTTCACTGGAAAACCTAACATCGTCAAGTGCCGCTTTCAGAGCGTCGGAAAAATCACGGTCGTAGATTTTTGCATTAAACTCTTTCTCTGCATCCTCGGCTTTTTTCTTCCATCCAGCAAGCTCCGTCTGAATATTTGCCGGGTCGATACCGTCAAAGCCTTTTAAAGTTTCTTCTGCTGTCTCAGCACGTTCTTTCCAGCTGTCGCGTTCTCCCTCGACCTTTGACAGAACTTTTGCAACTTCCTTTGTATTTTTGTAATTCTCAGAAAGTGCTTTCTTTACATCTGCCTGTTTATCTTCCGGGATCTCGATTCCAAATGATTTTAATGTGTCAATAAGTTTCTGCATAATATCCTCCTGGTCGTGTTTATTGACCTGCCGCCGCAGGTAAATGGATTAAGCCAGTTAGACCACTGGCAAGGTAATGGGAAAGATAGGAATTGAACCTATAATGTTTACCACGAGGGAACGGATTTACAGTCCGCCGCAACACCGCCAATTGTTTCCGCTTTCCCAGAAGACACCTTTTCGGGACTATTTGAATTAAATTCCAGTCCACAGGATAAGGATAAACCTATAATGGAATGAAAGGAATCGAACCTCTGGCACGCTATATGTAAGCTGCTCTACCACTGAGCTACATTCCACATAACCCGGATTCCCGGGTTAGCAAGGTATTTATCGTGTTATGCCTGCCACTATCCGACTTTCACGGAAATGTTGATTCATTTATAAGGAGGTGTTACCAGTCAGTCGAACTGACTAATGAATATGCCGGAAATTGCATCCGCTTTTCAACCTCCAGATTCCGCTCAAATCTGTTTCTATTAAGGACATATTCACAAAGAAAGGAGGAAGTGAAATGAAAAAGAAAGCAAAAACTTCTAATCAGCAAGCCCTACAAGGTTCACCATGCCTTGCAAGATTATAGTATCACATTCTGTAAAAAAAGTTGTCCCCACATTTAACCAAATCAAAGCATATTTCTTAACTTATCAACGTATCTTTTAACAAGATCACGTTCTTCCCGACACTCCGCATCCTTGGACATATCGCTCATTTCTGTTGTGAGTTCGTCCAGATGTTCTTCCAAAGCGGCAAGCATCTTCCTCTTGCAGTCCTCAGATTTTTCGGAACGATAGCTCTGTTTCTGCGTCATGTAGTCATCGTAAGCGTCCCGCCCATCAGAGCGGCTGTAATGCCCTCTGACATAATGTTCACCACGTCTTGCATAATAATTGCCCCGGTCGTAATCCGGCATCATTCTTCCATCATTTGCGCTGTATCTCCCCATGCTATCACGCTTTCTTCCACGTTCGCTGTAATCGTCATTGTATCCGCCACGCATCTCATCAAGGACAGTGTTGTAATACTCCACTTTCTTGTCCCAGTACTGAGTGTTCTTGATATCTTTGTACATATCAATCAGTTTATATGTCATATCCAGATTTCCAGTAGTCAGTCCGCTGTCAGCGATTTTGGACAGCTCGTCTTCGATTCTTGCACATAAATCCTTAATATCTCTCATAACTGCACCTCCTATGCTTCTCTTGTTACAACAATGTTCGCATTTGCAACAGAAACAGCCTGATCGCTTGTGTTTTCTACTGCGATGTTAACACAACATCCACGAGGTACATCCACGTAAATTCCGGAAGACACATTGTTATACTGGTCTACTGCTGCCGGCGTGGAAATCATTTGAGAAGAAAGAACCGGCTCACCAGAGATTGCAATAGCCAAAGAGATAGCCCCGGCTGTACCGCCTGTTGGAACCGCAATGTTTCCAGAGAAATCCACAAAAAACCTAGCCTTGCACTGGTTGGTTAATCCTCTCAGTGTAATAATTCCACTTCCCTCTCTGTGCTGAATACAGTTAGAACCCTTAACTGCTGTGTTTGAAAATACTACATTTCCTTTTGCTGCTACAGTCTGAGCAGCTACATTTGTAAATTCTGCCATAAAAATACTCCTTTCATACCACAAAAGGACAGGTCTCAGCCTGCCCTCTGTGTAATACGGCATAAGCCGACATTCGATTCAATCGAAAGATACTCTCGATATGAAGTTATCAGCAATTGCATCCGGTGTTGCATCCACATCCGTAATATGTGTTCGGGTTAGGAACCTGATATGCCGGAATAGGTGCCGGGTTAATTGCGTTGATCAACTGCTGTGTCTGCGCACTCATTGCGGTTGTCAGCAATGCAGACTGGCGATCCTGGGATGCAGCGCGTCTGAGATCATTATTTTCAGCCTGGAGGGAAGAAATCTTCTCGTTGCACAGGTAGTCCAGAATAGCTCTGGTTCCAGCGTTCTGGCTGTCGATAATGTCTCTGGTGTTGCTGTTCATGGTGTTCTGCAATGCACAGGTGTTCTGTGCCATATTGTAGTTCACACCCTGGATTGCTTCCCGAGTCTCGCAACAGCAGTTCGCAAGCTGTGCCTGGAGTGCATTGGTATTCTGCATATTGGCTACAGTATCGGCATTAATAGCCTGCTGAATTCCAAAGCCGGTCTGCATGATATTGGTGTTGATTCCGTTAAAACCGGTAAGCATACCGTTATTCATGGCATAAAAGCCATCGCAGAGACCGTTGCTGATTCCGTCAAGCTTGCTGATCACTGCAGAGTTATCAAATCCTCTCTGAATATCTGCCTGAGTAGCCGCTGTGGCTGTATATCCGCCGCCGTTGTCATTATTGCCCCAGCCATTGTTTCCCCATCCGCAGAATACGAACAGGAACAAGATAATAATCCACCATGCGCCGTCACCGCCCCACATGCCATCGTTATCACGATTTCCGCCTGTAGCAGCAGCGATATCCGCTAAACTGTAATTTCCATCCATAATTGTATACTCCTTTTTGTGTATTTACATCAATCTGGCCAGATTGTAATGTACTATTTCATTCCTTTCAACATGTGCTGAAACTGTCCTGCCATTTGCTGGACCTGATTAAGTTGCTGTTGGGAAATCCGCCCAGACTGTAACATTTTCTCAACTTCTGCTTTCGGGTCTCCCTTAAAATTCTGCCTAAACTGCATAAACTGCTGTATCATCTGCATTGGTCCGTTTCCCTGCGGCATCCCGCCGCTGAGGGCATTGAATAATGGATTACTCATCTGCGTTTCCTCCTTTGACTGCTGATTCCTGTCCAGTATTAGCCCTAACAGGTTCAGAAAAAGAATTTAATCGGTTTATGATAGCTTCGTATTTGCCCTTTAAATCGTCATATTCCTGTCTGGTGACGTATTTACTGTCCATGTTCTGAACAGGCTGTTTAGGCGGCATCTGAGAGCCTATCTCGTGGTATTCAAATGTCCGCAGTGGCTGTGGCATACCGGATACATCTGTGGATTTTATGTAGAACTTTTCACTCTCTGAATCCATCAGTAAAACGCTTGTCCCAGGTGCTACCAGATAGGATTTTGCGCCGACTTCGCCGGATACCCACAGGATACCGCTATTATTCTGTTGGGGTTGCTGTACTGGTTGAGCCGGCATCTGGACAGGCTGTTGCTGGAACTGGTTCATCTGCCCAGGAACGCCAAAACTATATTGATAAGGATTGTTATATAATGCCATCTTATACACCGCCTTTCTGATTATATTTTTACATAAAAAAAGAACCGGAAACAGGTCGTTTCTGGCTCTAATTAGTATCCAAAAAGTATCAGCACACTTTGATTATTTTATTGTTTACTCGGCGGCTTAATCGTTTCGCCGTAGATATGCTCACGTTCATCTGTTCAGCACAGTATTCAAGCGTGTATTCTTTACATCTCAACCGGAACAATCTTTCTTCATCCGGTGTAAAATTACACTCTACTAAGAATCTGTCTATATCTTTCTTTGTGAACACATATAATTTCATGAGAATACCTCTTATTAATGCAATTAACGCTGATTCTGTGCAAGATAATTTGTAAGCTTCTGTTTTGTTTTTTTTAATTCTTCCACATTATTCCCACTGATCTGACTATCCAGCATGGTTGATAACACTTCCAGAATCAATGAATCACGTTCCGCAATCCTCTGAAGACTCTCGTAATCTCGCTTATCATGTTCTTCCAGTGTCTCAACTCGCTTGTTGAGTCGGAATGCCGGAGCAATCCACTTAAGGATTACAGCTGCTGCCCCTCCAACAATTGATACTCCTCCACAAATTGAAAGAAAAAATTGGATAAATTCCTGTATGCTCATTTTTATAAGCTCCTTTCCCAGTAATATACCGGGACCTCATTACCACTATCCCATGTATCGTAATATTTGCCGTTATGTACTGTCACCACATGGCCATCTATGCAAAGAATGTATGTATCAGTAGGATGATCTGCGCAGAAATCATTGACTGTATAAATATACCTCTCTGACTGCTCCACAAGCTTTCTGTGAAATCCATGCTTCGCTAAGTATGACCCCCATACATAATTGGCGCTTGGCATATCTGATAGTGAGCAAGCATATACCATTAATCCTGTAAATACCGTTTCCCAGTCAAGCTCTAACGCCTTACATATCGCCCGGACAGCACAGTCACCTACACGATTCCCGGCTGGATTCGGATTAAAATATACCCATCTTTCCATATCTACCTCACTTCGCTCTCATAAATCTTTTTGCTCCTGCATTTGCCCTGGACTGCTGCTTGTATCCAAAATCTGCTACCTTATTTCGGTAATATTGTGCTGCGAGATTGTTATCCTGGCAGAATTTATTATACTCCTTATTCTGTTCAGTCAGCTTAAAAGCCATTCGATCATATTCCGACCTTAGTTTTTCTTTTTCAGAGTCTGGTACATCGTCTGAGTTGATTTCTTCGTTCTTCATTATCAATTGTCGTTTAGTAGCTCGAATAGAACGCTCCATTGCTCGCTGCTTCTGGGTATCTTCGTAGATCTTCTTATTCTCTTCAGAATCAATCTTGTGTTCGTCTGCCCAGGGATTCCTCAGTCCTTTCGCCCATGGCTGGTGACTGTGGCGGCAATTGTAACCATGAAGCCCATGTAGATCCCGAACAGTCCCCTGTCCAGTGTTCGGATTGATATCGTAGCCGGTACTATCAAAAAGATTAGGATATCCCGGTTCCGATCCAACTATTGAGTAAGGCTTTCCCTGCCAGGATGAATGATCTCCGCAAGGAGGCTGTCCTTTCTGTGCTGTTCTAGCTCCCAGATGGGCTGATACGAGGACGTAATTTGTCTTTGCCTGCACAATATACTGATTAGTGATCTGCGCCGCTGTCTGGTTCATACTTGTTACTACGCAGCACCTCACAGCTGCTTCAAGGGTTCTTTTTGCGCCGCTTGTTGGATAATCCACCATGATTCCTTTTTTGGCATAATTGTCCAGCACATCACAAATTGCAGAGGTGTAGGATTGCACGCCGGAAGAAACACGGATTTCGGCTTTGTCCAGCAGATTAATTAGATCACGCTGAGACTGGTCAAGTGTGGTCTTTGTCAGATTAGATAGCTCTCCCAGCGTCTTTTTAAACTCAGCGTCCATAACGGCAATTACTTCCGGATTTTCCAGGGGCGGGGTGATGTTCTCGTCAATACCTAACAGGATGTCCTTGTCATTATCCCAGGAAGTCATCACGGCATTTTGCAGGATCCGTCTAAGCTCTGGCTGCGTCATTTTTGTAAGCTTCTGCAATTTCTGTTCAATGGCAGCTCTGCTTTCTCCCATCTGCGTGAGTTTCCAGATAAGGCGGTCGGCTGTTGCCGTCATGCCGCCAGTCTGAAGAATACGCCGGGAGATGTCCGTCATTATGAAGTCTTCCAGTTCCTGGTAGATGGATAATAGCCGCTGCTCTTTCCCATAAAAATACTCTGGTGGTAACATTATTCGTCTTTCCTTTCGAGAAGAGGTTTATAATATTTTGCCTCTCCCGCTTGCCTTGCTTTTATTGCTTCCTGCATAGTTTCGTATGTTCCCAAATGAATAGTTTCCCCTTTTACTGTAACTCTTGCATTCCAAGTATTATTTCTTTTATACAGATATACTCCTTTATACCCAGTAGTATTATTTCGCTGCAAGTCTCTATTAATAGAATTTAAACGTTTATCGCAAATACGTAAATTTTTCTTTCTGTTATCTAATTTATTTCTATTAATATGGTCAACAATTTCGCTTGTCGTATTTGTCACAAATTTATGAAACAATAATATGTCTCCACTTGCTTTTCCTGATGCGGCATATCCTAACGCATTTACGTACCACCCTCTATTTTTGGCCTTTTCCCAATCTTCAAAATCACATGACATATAATGAAAATCATCAAGTTTTACTTTCACATAATCGTCTATGATTTCAAACTCATTATATTTTCTTTGTCTGCATATTGTTTCGTTTTTTAGGCATCCGCAACTTTTTGTATGCCCGCTTGTTAATTTTGATAGTTCTACAAGGCAAGTATTTCCACAATCACATTTACACTCCCAATACGTCTGTCCTCTTTCTACTTTAGAAAATTTAACTGCAACTAATCTTCCATATCTTTTATTCGAAATATCTGATCTTGAACTGCATCCGCACGATTTTACGCTTCCTGTTGTCAAGTGAGTTCCTCTTACTACTATTTTTTTCCCGCATTCGCACTCACATACAAACATTCTTTTTCCATTTTTCTTTCCTGTTTCTGAAACAACCCGTAATTTACCGAATTTTCTTCCTACATATTCAATTCGTTTTTTCATTCCATCCTCCTTTACACGTATATACTTCTTTACGTATATTTTATCACGTTTTATTCTTTACGTCTATACGTATTTATGGTATCCTTATGTTAAGGAGGTTATCTATTATGAGCAAAGTAAAGTTTACAACCACAATAGACGCAAACTTGTTGGAACAGATTAAAATTATAGCAATTAAAGAAAAACGTTCTGTTTCTGATATTCTTGAAGAATTAATTTCAAAATATGTCAGTATGGATGATAAGAGGGATTAAATCTCTCTTATTTTTTTTCAACTGTTTCTTTCACTAATTTTACCCATTTTGGCAAACATTTTTCTTTTGCAACCTCAAACCATCTTCCAGTTGTGCCTGGATGATGGTATTGTAGTTTTCTTCCTGTTGGTTGTTTTTTTACACCCGGTGGGGAAAACCAACCTGTTATATTTCCTTGGACGTCTTTTATTGGTATATTAGGCGAATACACTTCTGATTCATATTGGTAATGTGCATAAGGAGTATTATATTCAATCTCGCCACCGTCAATTCCCTGCGGATATCTTACGCTACTTCTCAATGCCCCCTGTCGAAAAGGCACATAAGGCTCGCAGTCCGCTACAATCTGCATATTCAGTTTCTTCTGAGCTTCTTTCAAATTGCCATCAATTCGCTTTGTGTCGAATTTGATATGTACATTTCCAACATGATTATTGATCTTCATAGGCTATTCATCCCCAAATAATCCACTTGCTTTGTTTTCCGTATTTGCTTCATTTGCAAGTGCTTTCGCATCCTCTTCGCTGAATCCTTCAAACTTTACAAGATAGTACCAGAACGGAACTCTTCCGGTGTTTACATAGCCAAGCCAAGTCTGTTTATCTTCTGCAAAGGAGTATGTGATGTCTCCAAAATCATAATTGACTTCATAAGCTCCAACAGGTGCAAGCCCGTACAGGTCAGCGTAGACGTTCAGCGCATAGATGACTTCGTCCAGACAGGATTCCAGTTTGTCTCGAACATCTTTAATAAACTGCACTGTCCTCTGCTGTTCCGCTTCTACTCCTGTAGCCGTCTGAATGCCACTAGATTCGTTGAAAACAAAATATCCATTGGAGAATCCAATCTTGTACCCTAACTGGCTTAAAAGGGCATTTATGCCGCTTATGCGGGTATCTGTGTTGAGAATTGGGTTGATTTCTTGGTAAAACTCTTTTTCATCCTGTCCAAATACATTTTTTACATAGTCTGGCAAGCTCATTTCCGAACATCTATGTTCCATTGCCTGTGGTGTCATGGCTGAAACAGGAGATCCACTCGGCATTAGCAGTCGGTCATCTACCAGAGCAGTTCGTTTAGAATCAAGGATTTCTTTTGCATTACGGCTGTATGCAATGTCCAGGTCTTTCAACTCTTCAATTGCTTCTGCAAATATCGGAAGTCCGAGCGGCGTACTGATATCCACATTGTTTGCCTGTGGCGTCCGAAGTACTCCGTATAATGGTCCGTCCAGCTTCTCGCCGTTTGCTTTGAGGATTGGTGGCGTATCTGCCATGAGGTCAGCCCACTTGGTCTGCTTAAGGTCAATCTTATCACCGATTGACTGTGGGGATTTCGACACATAGGCCCTGTTTGAAACATAGTACGGATAAGTTGTCACGCCATCCATTGTAGTCTCAACAAATCTATGATATTCAAGCCGTGTATAATATTTTCGTCCAACCGTATAAGAATCCTTGAATATAATTCCTTTGATTTCCTGATTGTCATAATCTACAATCATCACATCTGCCGGAGTAAATACGTCAAGCCCTTCTCCATTTGGCTTGATGAATACCGTTCCATAGGCGCAGCCATATTCTACCCAGTGCCGAATCTGGAAATATACCTTATCAATCTGCTCCTGAAGCCATGTTGCTCTTGAGGAACCGTCAATCTGAATGCCGATTGCCAGCGTTGCAAGTCTGGCGGTCTCTGAGCAGACGGATTTTGCGAAATTAATCGTCTTGATGTTATTCTTGTCATCTAGCCATTCCGGTACACCTCTGTAGATGTTCGCGCACCGGTTAATCAGCGATTCCATTTCTGGAAATTCTGCCGCCTGGATGTTAAAGTCCTCTTCGGCTTGCTTTTTAAAAATCATGTTAAACCACCTTTTTAGTGTTGTTATAAGTCCCATTATGCACTCACGCCCCAGTATTTTATCTCACCATGCCTACGTGCTTCTGCTGCTTCTTCAAGCGTGTCATGCCTGCCTAGATCAACTTTTTTATTATCTACATAGATTGTTGCTCTATATTTCCCTCTGTCCATGGAAACACCAGTAACACCAGTTGAATTTATTTTTTCCATTCTTTTGTTTCTTGCCTGCTGAGTCCATGTTGCCCATCTGCAATTTTCTGGCGAATAGTCCGAATTTGTGTCTATTCTATCAATACTCAAATTATCAGCATATCCATTTTCTAATGCCCATAGAACAAACGCTTCTGAACTTTTATTCCATTCTTTGCAAACCTTTATTCCTCTTCCGCCATAGTCTTCATAATCTTTGTCATTGGGGTTATTGCATCTCTGACGAATTCCCTGCCAGATTTTATATATTCGTCTATATTTTAGACTGTACCCTCTTTTAAGCATTATTCCCTCTTCTCCTCCACAATGATTCTGTTGCATACCTACAGGCATCGACTAAATGGTTGTTTTCGTCAGGATATCCACTTATAACGTTTCCATCTTTGTCTCTTTCATATTCGTACTCTGAAAACTCTTTGTAAGCGTTTGGTGTTCTTTTAGGGTCAATAACAATAGTTCTTGTCTGAAGCCATTTCATAGAATACTCCACACTTCCGGGCCCTTTTATCGCACCCCTTGCCGGAAGTCCAAAGTCTCTATAATCATTGATTGATTTAGGCTCCGCAGAATCGCAAGTAATAGTATAATCATCGTATTTTCTTTTTAGAATCTCGTCTGCTGATTTCCTATTACTCCATTTATTTTCGTAAATTTCATCAATGAGATATATCTTTTCAGTGTTATGATTGTAATACAAACGTATAAAAGCATACGGGTCAGGGAAAAATCCCCAGTCACACCCCTGAAATATTTTGTCCATGTGACTGATTTCTTCATCTGTAATATCTCTAATCTCCAGATATTCAAATACGTTTCCGCCGTTTCCATTCGCAATTCCCATATATTCATGTTCATAAGCGTTTGAATTGACTTCTTTCAGATGCTCTGCTTCGTCAATAAATGGCTGTCCCAGCCATCCTTTTGGCACGTCCAAGTAAGTTGATGAATGAACTATTCTGTTCTCTTTTGGTTCGAGAACATACTTATTAGCCCAGTTATTCATTGTTTTTGGTGGATTGAAGCTCTTAAATATCCACGCAAGGTCGCCACCACGGATGGCGGACTGTTCAATTTTACGAATTTCCTCAGGTCCCGCGAATTGATCCAACTCCTCAAACCAGAGAATGCCAATATATCCAAACTCAGGGTTAATGGATTTAATCTTGTCAGGGTCATCAGCACCACGGAAGTATATCTTTTGTCCGGTTGCTTTTAATGTAATCTCCATAGGTGATAACTTAGAATCAAATTCTTCTGTAAATTCCTGTTTTCCAATAGCCCATTTGATTTTGTTGTACACAGAATCTTTAATAGTATTCCCAACCTTACGGCAAACCACAGCATGGATGTCATGATTGTTCTTCATCAACTCTACTATAGTCATTCCAACAGTGGTTGATTTCGTGGAGCCGCGTCCACCCTTAAACACATACTCCAGATGTTTCTTGTCTCGAATATCTCTAATGGCCCAATGAAAGCAATCAGGAATGTTATACAGATCCATGTGATACTCTTTTGCATTTCTGGCAGCTTCCTCCGCTGCTTTCTTTTCTTCCTGCTCTTGCTTAATTTTTAATGTCTTTTCCAGATCATTCATAGATTTCAGCTGATCGGAGAAGTCTGGTGCAAAACCGAACGAATCTTTTAGCTCGCCCCTTGCAATCATAGAACGGCGCTGTTGGATTTCTGCCAGGGACATGATATCGGTACATTTTTGTTTCTCGATTTTAGCCTGCTTTTCGGCTATATAAGATAAAACCTTATCATTTCTTATCAATCTATAGCCTTCCACTTCATAATTTTTATATCCTGCTTTCCTCGCGGCGTCAGATGCATTCCCGCCATTCTTTATATATTCATCTGCAAACGCTTTCTGTTTAGGCGTTAAGTCCATCTAATCACCTCTGTCTATCATCATTTTCTGACCGCCTCCCATATTTCTTTAAGGCACATGACCACATCATACTGGGATGCAGTTCGTAATATTTCATAATCGCAATCCTTCCATTCTCCTCTTTTTGTAAGATGAAGTGTAGGTGTTGATATAATCGTTACTGTAATCAATCGTTTCTGCTCATGGCTGTAGAATTGTGATGTTCCAATTTTTATAATTAATCCAGTAGATAATATAGCTTTTTGAAGTTTTCTCATAACTGCTTTTAAGTTTGCCACATTATCACCTCACAAAAAACTGCCACATATGGCAAATAGTTATAGATATATACTATATTACCATACATGGCAGAAAAATTTGTCCCCACATTTTAATATTAATTGTAATATTATATTTCTCTTAGTTTTCTTAGCGTATCATAAAACATAGCCATTGCCTTGCGCTTGTATGCATAGAAATCGTCTCGCTTTGCCGGTATGTACTTTGTCTTCATAATACGATCATAAGATTTGTTTGTTACAATAGATTCGTACACTAGAAGTTCAATCCCTGGAGGGCAAGAGCTTATGCAGCAGTGTAAAATATCGTGTCTCTGCTCTGGTGTAGCTTTTTGACATATATCCTTTAAACGGTTAATGTCTTCTGGGTATACGCCAAAATCAACAAGTGACTTTTGCCTGGTTCGCATATCATCACCGCCTTTTTATGTACAGTTCCACATTCCGATCAAGTACACGACATACATTGCAGAATAAAATACCGTGAATGATATATTATTCTCAACAGCTGCTCTATGGGCTTTTACCATTGCATAGAGTGCAATTAAAAAATTAATAATTATCCCTGTTACTTTTAGCTCGAACATATCATCACTCCTTTCATTTATATCACTTCCTTTCCAGTCAAGCCGCTGTCCACACTTATCACAATAATAATTCGATTTATACAAATTTTCCTCTCCGCATATCGGACATGTTCCTCTGATACTGTAATATCTACCAGAAAAATCTCTGATAATTTTAGTATCTTTCGGTTTCATCGGAATCTGTTTTTTTTATTGCCTTAACAGCTACTTTCCTTACCTCGGATGTACATTTACCACCATAAGCCGTGCTATCATAACTTAATTCTTTTAATGCTTCTTCTGGTTTCATATTAATCCTCCAAATTAAATTCCTTCTTAATGGAATCGTAATCAATGAATACTTGTTTTTCTTTTTTACATTTCTTGCATTCCAAAATAGCTTTCTCGGTATCCAACTGATACCAAAGTAATTTGTATTTATGCGGTTTACAAAGGCATTTGATTTTGCAGCCATTCTTTCGCCATCTGTTGAATTTGTTGATTGTCGTGCAGAATAATACGTAAATAGCAAGACCAACTACGCATATCCCCAACATCATAAGAATTTCTTTTATCGTCTCAATCATTTTTTTTTCATCTCCTCCAACTTCTTCTCAGCTTCTTCACGGGTGAGAAATACTATTCTTCCAATATCTTCTAAACGGTAGCAGCTTTCTCCCATATCTTCTTTGCCTATTGCGTCAAACCTTACAGCGCGTTCATTTTTGAAACAGAGAAAATGAATTTCTGAAACAGTCATCGGAATAATCGGTTGCTTGGCTCCGGCATTCACTCTATAAAACGTGTCTCCAACCTTGCACGGAAGTCTCACAAGCAAGCCCTGTTCTTCTAAGTCTTCATAATCTGCAAGTCTATTACAACATTTGTTATGACCGTTGTTTCTGATGCTAGTTTTTGGAATTGCCTGTCGATGTTCACCATCGTCAACCCACTCCGTTAATCTCTCCATCTACTTCACCTCTTCCATCTGACTTTCTATAATATCTGCAAGTAACTTCAAAGATTCAATGAATGCATCTGTCAATGCTGTTCTGTCTATGTCTGACGCTTCTATTAATTCATATCCCGGTGCAAAGCTGGCATTTCTTGTTAGTTCTTTATTGCCATAGAACTTTAATATATCCGGGATCTGCTGTTCTTCAAATGGATATGGATACGCTTCTTTTCCGCCGTACCATCTATATCCTTGTTTCTTTGCTGCTTTCAGAATATGTTCATACTCTTCATGTGTTCTGATTAATACACATTTATTCGCTAGATCGATCATCTATTTCACCTCACAAAAATATATTCTTTTCTTCGCGCTTTTTCGCGCATTCTTCGCAAATAAAAATTGCTTTCGGATGTCTAAAACAGCTATCATTAAGTATCAGATAATCCGGTTTATATACTGTGGTTTTCCATTTGCCACAAACATTACACTTTTTCACAGTTTCGTTTATATTCATTGCCATGTATCATTCTCCTCCTGTAATCTCATCAATACACTGATTCCATCCCTCTGCAAATCCGGCATCAGACGTATTAGCTGGATAATCGCCATTGTCTTTCTCTGGCAAGTCCATAAGTGGACACCAATCAGGTCTTGAGCTTAAATCTTCGATATATCTACAATTTATTTTACAAAAAGAATGGAATATTCCACCGTGTAAAACACATGATTCGCAATCTTCTGGTGTATCTATTACTAATACTGATTTGCTCATTCAATTCCACCGCCTTTCACGATTTCAACCACCGTTCGCATGGCATCCTCATACCCATCGTAGTATAGCTGTAGTCCACCAGCTTCCAGAATTTTGTCATTTGCTTCATCCGCCAGCTTCTCCAACTGTTCCACAACCTTGTCCACATCAAAAGCTGTCAGCTGTTCATTGACACAATCAATAAACTCTTTCTGGTCAGAACTAATACTTGTGCCAATTTCCCAAATTTTTATGTATTTGATTAATTCGTCTGCATCAATCAGTCTGCTCATCTGATTCTTCCCTGTGCTTACATTTTAGGTCCTCTAAAAATTACTATCATTGACGGAAACGGTGCGCTATTCTTACTGTCTCCGAATTTTAACCTTCCTCTTAAAAATCTAATCTCAGATCTGTGATATACAAAGTCTTGAAACCATTTCGTATCTGTCCTTGCCGGAACCAGCAAAACAACGAGCGTATTCTCTTTATGCCCTTCCCGATAACTCTTTTCAACCCATTGATATATTTCTCTTCCGTAGGGCGGGTTGCAAAACACTCGCATCCCTCCCCAATCCTGTGCAAGACCATTTTCGTTTTTAGTAAAAAATTTCTCGCATTTATGGTTTTTTGCGTCCGCACATGGGTCTAGCGTGAAGTCAAACTCTTTGTTCAATTCATCGAAAATATATTTAGGTGTAGCCCATTGATTGGAATTGCTGCTAAACAAACATTTTTCCATTTTATTCTCTTATTCCTCCCACACTCCCACACTCCCAGAAACCGCATCCTCTCATACAGTACAGCGACGGTCTTGCGCCTGTATCCGTAGAAGTCCTTCGGGTTCATTGGGATATATCTTTCTTTACTGATTTTCCTATAACTTTTCCGGTGCAGGATATTCTCAATAACCATATCCGCTATCACCGTGTTTTTCGGACAAGCTGACAAGGCAGCACCGGTAAGCAGGTATCCGTACTCTGCCGGGAAGTCTTTCAGCATCGTATTCAGCTTTTCAATATTCTCTGCCGGAATACCGTAGTCTTTCAGCTTTTTATTCCTTGTCAGCATACCGTTCTCCTTTCTATTCGTCTGGGTGGTGTTTATCGTACATGATCGCTATGCATACAAGACCAACCACTCCGAATATGATTTCAAGCGTAAGCCCCAATAAGAATGTGATCATTCTTCCACCTCCTCATAAGTTTCTCTGAATATATCTGGCTTACACGGATAAAATTCACCGTAAACACCGCGGATAATGTAATCACCAATATTCGCAAGATGTTCACCCTCAAGTGTCTTAATAACCAGACCACCTGGATTCCTAAAGAATTGTATTTCAAAGCGAAAATACTCCCGGTTTTGGGCTCTTCGTTGTACTTAGCGTTACTTTTGAATTTCATTTTCCATCCTCACTTTCCCCATGTAAGTAACTGACACGCTATTGTGCAGTCCTCCATGATTTCTTATTCAAATGCTACCTGTCCGTTATTCTGCATATAAATCATCGGTGCAGCTTTGCGCTCTCCGACTTTCAGATACGGGCAATTAGCTTTCACAAGCGCTTCTGCCATAACCGGCACAACGCTGTTTCCAATTCTCGCTACTTGTTTTGCAATCGGGTAATTTCTCCATTTATAGTCCCGATCAATAATGTAATCTTTTGGAAATCCCTGCATCACCTTTAATTCTTCCGGCTTTAGCATTCTGAGAAAAATATCTGATATGATATATTTCTCTCCATGAATATCAACCAGAACGTTTACCAGTCCGAACCTGTCTTTTGTGGTAATAGTCCCAAGTGGCTCGCTAAGCACCTGTCCGCATCCTGTTCCATAATATTTAACCAGAAAAGCAGATATCACGCCGAAGTGTCCGGGTGATGTGGTTATTGTATGCAGCGGTTCGTCACATCCTTGACCGATTCCGGTCTTGTAATATTTCTTGATAAAAGCTGTCACAAGTCCGTATCTGTTCGAGGTATCAATGGTTTTTATCGGTTCAGTCAGCAATTGTCCTCTGGAATCGCCTTGTCTGGTTTCTCCATGATATTGAATGATAAATGCCAGTGCATCTTTATTCCGTACAATATACGGTTCTGGATTATCAACGATATATTTCTTGATTCCATTTGCGATTCGCTTCTGTGTTGCTTCTGCCAGTGGTTTCGGACGGTCAAATATACTTTTACCTAAGTCTGACCAATCAATGTAGTCTCCACACTGCTCATATGACTTCAGACCGTCTGTTCCCAAGCGATTATGCGTAGGCTTTGGCCACACTATCTGCTTTCCATCCCTACGAAACACCGCATACCAACGTTTTCTTGTAGTCGGCGCTCCATAATTCGCAGCTACCAGTTCCCGGCTGTCAAATTCATAACCGATATTTTCCATTGCTGAAATGAATTTTCGATAATCTTCACCAGTCTTTTCCTTGATTGGATGCCCTTTCTCGTCCAATGGTCCCCACTGTTGTATTTCTTCCACATTCTCCATAATGATTACATCTGGGAGAATCGCCTTTGCGTGCTTATATACAGCCCATGGAAGAATGCGAAGCCCCTGTTTCCTTGGCTGACCACCTTTCGCTTTTGAATGGCTTGTGCAGTCCGGGGAAGCCCACATCAACGCTACGTGTTGATTTCCGACATATTTCTGCAAATCTACTTTGAAAATATCTTCTGTCAGATGTAGCGTTCCTGGATGATTTGTCTTGTGCATCAGAATTGCATCTGGATCATGGTTAATTGCTATATCAACAGGTCTTCCGAGCGCCATTTCGATTCCTACAGATGCCCCTCCACCGCCGGCGAAGCAATCTATAATTAAATTACGCATTTTTTTTCGTTTACTCCCCCACCTTTGAATAACTCAATCTATACGCCCTCTGCTCTGCCGGATCCTCGCTAACGAGCAATCCGTTGTCTAAAAGCAAATTAAAGTGTTTTCTGGCAGTAGCCATTGAAATGTCTAATCCATCTGCAATATTTCTTGTGGACGGCATATAGTGGTGTTTACGGTAATATTTCAGAATAAAATGATATACCGCTTTATACATCTCCTGTCCCTCTTTGTGCTTGCGCTCTGTATTGTATTTTCCAATGGTCATTACCCCCAATCTTGTGATCCGCTGCTATTACCCTTTATTCCATTTCTCATAGCTGTTGTACGCCCATTTACTCCATAAGCTTCATGCAACCCTTTATGATATCCATTCCGATACTCCTTCTGGTTGTTATGATATAATTCAATAAAATCATTGATATCATAATTTTCTTTTGGATTAGCTGTTGCGTATTCCTCTGCTTCCTTCCTTGTTCCGTAATTGCTCAATTCAGCACAACGGATAAATTCGCTTTTGTCCATGCCCATTTATTTCACCTCTAATCGTTAATGCGGAATCTTAAATCAAGATTCAGTTCCTCTTTTATTGATCTTCTATAATCCTCCCAGGTTGCCATATCATCCATCAGATAATCAGCCCCCCTGTCCATGCCGTCCATAAACTTCTGGCAGCGTTTCTGTCCAAATCCGAAATCATCATGCAAAACGGCAATTCCAAGGATTGTAAATGTATCAAGTGTCATTTCTTTAATCTTCTGTGCTGCCTTATCCAGGTCCTTACTGGCCAAGGAGGTATGTACTCCTGTAATGCCTCGAAATTTTATTTCCCTCTCAAGCGCTTCTATACCGCCATCTCTAACAATTCTGAGCGCCAGATCAAGACCGTCCTCTCTTCCTCGCTCATACTCTCTCATTTTGCTCATTGGTTTGCCCTCATTTCTCTCTGCTTAGAATCCAAAAGATTCTCTAAGGCATTTATGCAATCTTGGATAAACTTTTTATCATGTTTATCTGTGCAAATACCACTAATCTCCCCAAGCCAAATTAATTTATCGAAAGCTTGTTTGGAATATTCGTCTGTAATCTCTACTGAATAGAATTCTTTTATAGCTTTCCAATATTCTGTTAGAAACTTTTGTATGATAGGAATATCTTTTGCTTCTACTTTCATCCTCCATCTCCTTTATATGTAACCTATTTTAAAAAAACGGTTTCATTTGGGTTACAAAAAAATCCAGTGTTTATGCGGGTTTGCAGTGTTTGCAACCGTGTAACCGTGTAACTCACACATTTCCTATATAGGAGAAAAAAATAATTTCATTCTCATATTTTTATTTTTCTATATATATATATACGTTCTGAAAAGTTACAAGGTTACTCGGTTACAAAATTAATCGAATACCGGATCCGACATCTGGAGCAAACTCGCCTTTTTTTGCTCTTCCAGGTATTCATCAAGATCATTCACCACTTTCAAACAGCAAAACTTTTTTGGATTCCTGCTTTCTGACTCTCTTTTCAGGATGTTACCGTACTTATTGTTAGAAATAACAAGTCCCACTTTCATACCCCATGATAGAAACGCTTTTTTGGAATATCCGCCATTTTTACAGATATTATTGAGTGCAGTGGGATAGAAATACACTAACCGGTTCATTTCTCCATCTTTTTCAATGGGATCTCCCCATTTTTCACAAGGTGTATCAACATCGAAACGCTGCTCATTCATAGAAATCATATCCACCAGGTACTCATAACAACGTTCATTCGGGGATACATCCGATACATCAGCAAGCGTGTTTTTGGCATCTTGTATATCAATATACTGCATGTCCTTAAAAAGCATATCTGTGGCGATTCTATCCGCAGTCAGAACGATTGATAAGGAAAGCAGCTGTTTATCCGTTTTATCGTCTGATGCGATTTTTTTCAAAATCTCCTGCTGGATATCTTTGATCTTATCAACACTTATTTCTTCCAGTGCTGCCACAAAGTCTTTCCCAGCAAAGCCATAGTTTTTTTTGAGAATATCAATGGTATCTTGCGGATTGTCGAACAACTTATCATGCGTACATTCTACCTCAAGGATACGGTTTACAGCGCCGCCCTGGTTCACGTAGGACTGTAACGGATACTCACCGTTTGTGAGGATACACAACTTCCACACGCTTTCCCTTGTTAACCCAAGCTCTTTGTTGGATCTGGTTTTTCCTTGGCCGGAACAGAGATCGTACACGATTCGCTCAAAGTTTTCCTCGATCTTCTTATCCTTTTGGCTTGTATCATCAAGGATAAGGGGAAGATTATTGAGCATGTCAGCTTTTACTTCCAGGCCCACGTCCGAACTCTTGAAGTTGCCTATATACTTATTTTCGGACGGATCCGCCCAGACTGAAGCGGCCAGCATGTGGGTAACAGACTTTCCGTTTCCGGTAAGGCCCCATAAGTCGGCGAAAAATGGAAGTGCATCCAGTGGCTTAATCAGAACACTGGCGAAAGACGCTGCCAGCATAAACTTAATTTCGAATTTATCCTGCTGCCTGATCTTTTTTACATGCTCGTACCAAGTTTCCCTATCTCCTTTTACCCGAATTGCTTCAAAAAGCTGCCTAAATTTCGCATCCCCATCAAATATGATTTCCTCGCTGTATGGCAGGAAGCCATCTCCAATCCATCCAAGTTTTCCGGATGAATATTGTATTTCTATGTACTCATCGTTCAGGTTTTCCACGTCCGATAAGTACCTTACAAGGTGCTTAGCAGTTTCTGATGTTACAGCTATCCCATTCTTTGATAACCCTACAATCTTAGATGCAGTTGCTACGACATCTTTCGGAACAATAATCTCTTGCCATCTATTGTTACGTTTAAAGGCAATTTTTATCTGTTCTTCACCTGTCTGAATATTTTTTAGGCGTTCAACCGGCAATATAGGGTGATAGCAGGCCCTAACATCTGTTATCCCAGTAGTAGAATTCCAAGTGCAAATTCCATCGTCTGCTGCGATCCAGTTTCCGCATGCCATTCTATCATATGGACTATCCACGAAGTTCGTATAGTGTTCTACAAGGCTGGCTTCTTTTGATTGCCTCCGGATATCTTCCTGTTCTTGCCTTTTTATATCTTTTTGCACTTTTTTGTATGCGTTTACCACGCTTGTAAACTCCGTTTTGCACCTCAATTCAGATGCTCGAAGTGCAAGGCTGGCCAACAGCTCAGCCCTGTAAATCTCATCCTCCTGATTAAACACCTCATCCAGCACTTCCCGAGACATGATGGATTTCGAATCCAGCTTGTTCAAAGGAACCATTTGCATCACCTCTTTTCTAATACGGTATATTACTCAACTCCCCGTGTAGGTATAGTGCTTTTTGAAGTGCATTCCATGCCTCACACCATCTGTCAGAAAGAGGACTCCATCGCTCGATTTCTGCCCGATAAAAGTCAATATCAGACAAGCATTCTTGCAACTCAGCCTTTTTCTTCCGATCTTCCTTTTGCCTCATTTCCATCTGCTTCTGATGGTGATATATCGCCATTCTGGAAGAGAAATTTGGCTTTTGGTAAGTTCCTCCGAGTATGGTAAAAGCTGTCTTAAAATCGCAATTATCCATGCTCTGAACGAATGTAAATATGTCACCTGTTGCACCACAACCGAAACAATAGTAGCTGTCTTTATAGATTTTCATAGATGCGGTACGGTCTCCGGCGTGAAATGGACACCGAATAAATCCTGCTCTGTTCGGAACCATACCATACCTACTCAAAACGTCCCTCATGCTATTCTGTTGCTTGATTGTTTCTTTATCCATTTGACAGAATCTCCAAAATTCTTTTGCCAGTTTCTTTCTTGTCACAAAACAGAAATTCAGCATCATACTTGCGTTGCATCGTGCAAAGAATCTTATACAAGACATCTCCATGCATAACTTTCTGTTCCTGGTCTACCCAGACGCCATTCTTTTTAACTCTTTTCTTTGCCCGGGGATTCTCCCACCAGAGAACATCATCCAATTTTTCAATTCCTTTTCCGTGCTCACACAGGAACACAAGCTTTATTCCTGCTTCGTTTGCCCGGATGATTTCAGCACGAAATCTTTCATGTTGCTGGCATACATTTCCACATAATTCAGAGAGATTTTGCTTTCGATCAACAACTAACCTTGGATTGTCATAGTTCATGTAATCCCCGACGTAAAGTTTTGACACGAACCATTTTTCTCCTGCTACATCAAATACTTTCTTGATGCCATCAATAACCTTTTGATGTTCCCTACTGTCAATTTGTATCATGCGAACGGCATCTCCTCATCAATTCCATCTGGAATATCCATAAATTCGTCCGGGTCTGTTTCTGGATGGGGTGTCTCTGGCTTCTGCTGACTCTGGCTAGAACCTTTGCTTTCACCAAACTCAATTTCTTCCACAACAATGTCTGTCGTGTATACCTTCTGTCCATCACGATTAGTGTAGCTGCCGGTCTGGATTCTTCCAGATAAGTCTGCTTTCATTCCTTTAGAAAAATATTTCTCGATAAATTCTGCCGACCTTCCGAAAGCGATACAATTCAAGAAATCTGCTTTCTGATCGGAACCCTCTTTCACGAATCTTCTGTTTACCGCAATAGAAAATCTTGCAATAGATGTTCCATCGTTGGTGTATTTTATCTCTGGATCACGTGTAAATCTTCCTGTAAGAATTACTTTATTCATGCTGTTGCTCCTTTTCTGTATGCTGTTTGTCATAGTCAATTAACATCTTCAGGCATTTCTGCCCTTTTTCCTTGGTAAGAGACTTAATATCGTTTACCTTAAAACGAGCTTTAATCTGTTCCAAAAGTTTAGCTTCCGGGTACTTATCAATGATATTTTTAATTGACATAGTAGTCTCGGAACTAATCATTTCGGTTTCTTTTATCGGCTCCCTTTTTCTGTCAGACGAATTCTCACTGTTGCTCGAGCAATCATATTTAGTCTTGCTTTCCTTCCAGTAGATATCTGCTCCAATACCGAGATTTTTGCAAGCTACTGACAGCGCATCCGTTGTGGCCATCTTATAGCATTCGTCAGACACGTAAACTCCACTTCTTTCTTTTGTTGCTAGTTTACTTCCTCCAGTTCCAGAAATCGGCTGCGACCATTTGCTTTCGTAAAAAACATATAGTTCGATCATCACAAAAGCGCATGTCTCATCATTTATGGTTTCTGTCCATTTATCAACAGTCTTGTAATACCATCCGATTCCACAAGGCCCAAACTGTTCTGTCAGACATTTAATTCGCCACATAGGGTTAATATCTGTAAAACCTTTTAAACGGCCTGCCATAATCGGCTTCTGAGCATCTTTCGGAACTTCTCTAACATGGTTATATAATTCAAGATTTTCCAATATTATTCCTCCTTGTCATAAACCACATGTTTGCTTCCCTCAACGATCAGCAAACTTGCGATATCTTTCATAGATAAAGTTGATTCGTTATAAATTTCAACCAGTGCGTTGTATGCATCCGGTGAAACTTTTACAACCGGATTATCTTTATCTGTTGCCGGCTGTTTCTTCCTTGCCGGAATACGGATTTCAAAATCACTCAATGGTATTTTCCTCCTTATATGATTTCTGAGCCGTTAAAAGCCCGTTTAGAGCCTGTACATAGCTTGCAAGCGTCCTAGCTTTGTATGATTCCTCTATGGAATTATCTGCCACTATTGCAAGCTGGGTGTCGATCAATCTCATAACCTCTCGAACGCGTTCCTCCATGCTCACACCTCCTTAAAGAAGCAGTACAGGTTGTCTGATCTGTCGCCATCTCCAGGAATAATTTTGCAAGCGTCTTCCTTTCGGTCTCCAGCATGATACTCGATTCTATCCAGATACATGTCCGCATTTTCATAGTCAAGGATATGGTCTCCTCGACTCTGCATTTCCCTGAGAAGATCATTGATTACTTGGGCCAAGGTGAGTGTAGGTAGCATTCTGAGCATTGACGTCTCATACATCATTAGCATTCACCTCTTCTTCAAGAAGTCTAAGCATGTGAGTTTTAGCTTTTTCAAACTGTCTACGATTAAATTCTTCTTGCGCGTCACTTAATAAGAGCGTGTATAATCCATCATATCCACAATCCTTTTCAAAACCTCTATCCATGATATAGATGTTAACCGATCCAGTTCCAGTGCTAATATCAATGGATAAATAAGCAGGTGTTTCATTATAAATACGTTCTCCGAGGTCGACAATCTCCTTAATCATTTCCCACAACATTTTCATTCTCCTTTCAAAGTAATGCCAGGTACGTCATCAGTGCAAAGATTACACACCCCAGGACCTGCGACACGGTATCTCCCCATATCCAACATGGAAGAAAAGTTACCAGAATCCCGATAATTGCGCTGACTACGATATCCTTTCTGTTTTGTCTAGGTGATTTCATTCTTTTCCCTCCAAAAGAAAAAGATTACAGGTTGTAAGCCAGATACCAGAGGACATTGCTAAGGATTAACAGCGCGGCAGTCAAAAGCCATGCACTGAACCACTTCTTAGTCTCTCTTTTTGCTTTTTTTACAATTTCAGTAGCCAACGCTGTCTCGAAATCGTTCCATGTAATCTTTTCATTGTTTGTTGCATTTTTTGTGTTTTCCATATTATTTTCCTCTCGCTTAATATTGACTTTTTAGCGGATAGAGGATTATAATTTACCTGTATCCACTAAGTTTAGGTTAGTGAGTACACTGCTCCGGGGTGGAGGTTGCGACTCCCTCCGGGGCGCTTATGCCAAATTTGCTTCTTTTCTTCTGTAGTAGTCCAAGATAATTCTTGAGCATTCATCGACAATTCTCTGATTGTCTTCCGGTGTGTTATCCTTGCAGTAATCATCATGTATTCTGATTACCCCAGACCCCATTTTGATTGTTTTGATTACTGCCATTACAATTTCTCCTTTCTACGATAGACTGATATTTGGCTTCAAGATTAGAGACTCTTTCTTCCAGTGATTTAGGCTCATTGTTAAGAACATCCACGACCTTGTCCCAGAGGCCTGTTTCGAGTAATCTGTTCCAGTCTTTTGTTGTTGTGTTTATCACAACTTTCATTTCCCCGAGAATGTTTTTGTACTCTATAGAATCAAACATCATTTACTCCTTTATGAACTTTCTTTCTACTTCTGGTCCGAATCATCAGTATTACAATCAATAACTCCGTCCATATATTCCAGAATATAATGCCTCTTATCTTCTGGAAGCTTATCAATGCGTGTTGTTACGTCTCTGATAAGATTTTTCTTTTCATGACTCTCTCAAATACAAATATTCGAGTAACTTGTAGACTCTCTTTAATGTTCCTGTCTGCTTTACCTTTTCCATAAGGGAAATAATTTTCTTTTTATATTCTTCCAATCACTCACCCTCTTTTTCTTTTACTTCAAAAGTATCCGTAACCCCTCTTACATACCAAAGAACATCTCTCTGCTTGTCTTCTGGAAGATTACAGAATTTCTTTATTGTATCGGTGAGCATATTAGGATTTCCTTCACCACGTTCTTTTTTTGCCATTGCACATCCGAACACATAACCTAACGTGTATTCATCCAGGTATTCAAGCATTGACAGCATTTTTATAAAATATTTATATTTGGAATCATTGCTTTTTTCTTTGTCTGATTCGTTTATATCATTTACTTTTTGCTTCAATTCGGAAACAGCAATATCAAAAGGAACATTAAAATATTCTCTTCCTTGCGCTCCCAAAACCCTGTCTTCGCAAAACATCATGTGCATTTCATGCTCTAATTTGAAAGCATTTTCAATTTCGTTTGTCGAAAAGATTCGATTTACTTTGTATGGAATCTGTGTTGCTCTCTGTTCGACGTTTCCAGAGACACCTATTTTTACGAAATCGCCACAATCCATGACATATACTTTACGTTTCAATTATTTTTCCCTTTCTTTGTTTCGTTTTTTGAATTTTGTGTTATACTCTCCTTTGGAAAGGAGGTGTAATAATGACGGATAATGAAAAACGCGCACATGATTTAGCCATTGCAGTTTGCACTGATGTTTGCCATTTAAAACGTCAATCTCAAGTTGATGCTGGTAAAACTCATGTAACTGTCGATTATTTCGAAGAATACATAAATGCTTATGAATCCGCATTAGAAGCATTCAACGAAAAATATCCATCTGGCAAATAGGTTTTTTATTAATCAAACATGTTAAGGAAATAGGTTTCTTTGATGTTCGCACCATCTTAGAAGCCTTTTTCTTTTTCTTCTTTTTGCTCATAAACTTTGCTCCTTTCTAGTTAAGAACTTTGAACTTTTTCTTTAAAAAAATAGTCTTGTATATCATCAGCAGAAAGCTCTAACAGATTGACTGCCTTGCAAATATCTGACTGCTTCCAAAACAGCTTTCCGTTGAGCTTCAGTGATAATGTACGTTCCGACCACTTCATAGCATTTGCAAAGGAACTCTGACTATCATATTTTTCAATGATTCTTCCTTTGAGCTTACTGTAATCAAATGCCATATTTCACACTCCTTTCTAGTTCAATGTTTTGAACTAATTATAATATAACACTGCGTTTTCATTATGTCAATACATATTTTCAATATTTTTAACTTTAATGTTTTAAGTCTTGAACTTTTGTTTAATATGTGATATATTATCATCAGAAAGCGAAAGGAGAATAATATAATGGAAAAGGTTAGTTCATCGGAAAGATTTAAAACTTTGATGGACGAACGTAATCTGAGACAGGTTGATATTCTTAATCTCGTTCTTCCATATTGTAAGAAATACAATGTGAAAATGAATAAGTCGGATATTAGCCAGTACGTTTCTGGAAAGACAGAACCCAGTCAAGAAAAACTGGTTGTCTTAGGAATGGCATTAAATGTCTCGGAATCGTGGTTGATGGGATTCAATGTAGGACGTGCAAGAAAAGACACTTCCGAACAGGCGAGAGAAGATTTTAATCTGATTTCAAAATTCTCATTATTAAGCGAGCGCGACCAGAAAATTGTTTTAAGTCTAATTGATTCCATGCTTTCTAATTAATAAAAAAGAAGTGGGGCTTAATTGCCCCACCTCTCCAGAAATAGCTTTATGAATGTGTACAGGTACTCTAATGTGCCTATTTTTTTTATTCCGTTTATCATCTCAATAATTTCCTTTTTGTAATCCATTTTCCGTCCCTCCCAATATCGCACAATAAGAACATTTGTTCTCTTTTTATTTCATTATACCCTCTTCTCAGCGATATAAAACGGACTGATCATACTTCTCGCCCTCTGCTTGAACAGTACGCCCTCCTTTTGCCTTGAACGATTAAAAAAGAAATGACATTTGCATTCCGCAGAAATATTGTTGCTTTTCTTCACAACAAATGGCTGCTTTTCTTCTTCAGATATGGTCTCCTGTGTATAATTATGTATTACGTATTGATTATTGGCACTTGTCTTAATAATCACTTCAGAATCTGTCGGATCAATGCTCTCGCGCAGTGGCGCGCGTACAGAAAATGTGAGCATTATCCCAAACAGAAAAAATATAACCAGCTTTTTTATTCCTTTCATAAAAT
>ERZ1034925.250-NODE-250-length-27753-cov-4.898693_pt1 | contig 27753 bp, 23 predicted proteins | sample MGYA00520687_ERZ1034925 | MGnify/ENA primary metagenome ERZ1034925 (study PRJEB33766, sample SAMN09781758) | gut metagenome | biome: gut microbiome | host: Homo sapiens | place: Madagascar | study: EMG produced TPA metagenomics assembly of the PRJNA485056 data set... | reverse complement strand
ACTATATACGGTGGTTTGTATAGTAGTAAAATGCAATTTTTGTCGTTTTTTCCCATATTTTATATATTTTTATGTCATAAGCACAGCTTATACCTAATATTTATATTCCAACCAACGCTTCATTATTCCTCTATACATAAAAAAAGAAGGAATGACCGTTCTCATCATTCCTTCCATTTCTCATAATTTACAATTGTTCAAATACTTCGCCAATTCTTTCCTGTATCAACAGTTCCGCATGTACGTCCTTTGCAGTACGATCCATATTGATCACAACCAAATGCCTTCCGCGGAAATAGTCAATAAAACCTGCTGCCGGATAGACTGCAAGAGAAGTACCACCTATGATCAATACCTCTGCATTCCGAATATACTGTACTGCCTTTTGCATTGTCTCATAATCCAATCCTTCTTCATACAATACAACATCCGGTTTTACAATCGCTCCACACGCTTCGCATCGTGGCACACCCTTCGATTCTACAATATATTCTACCGGATAAAATTTGCCACACTGTTCACAATAATTCCGATGAACACTGCCATGCAGCTCCAATACCTCTTTACTGCCCGCCGCATAATGAAGTCCATCAATATTCTGCGTTATCACAGCCTTTACTTTTCCATCCTGCTCCAACTGTGCCAGTTTCTTATGTGCTGCATTCGGCTTTGCATCTAACGCAATCATTTTATTCTTGTAAAACTCAAAAAACTCTTCCGTGTGCTGCCGGAAAAAGCTGTGACTCACCATTACTTCCGGTGGATATTTGTATTTCTGGTTATATAAACCATCCACGCTTCGAAAATCCGGAATCCCGCTTTCCGTCGATACTCCTGCTCCACCAAAAAACACAATATTATTACTGTCTGCAACCATCTGTTTCAGTTGCTCCACTTTTTTCTGTGATTCTGCCGTCACAAGCACTCACCTCCATAATATGTCAATGATATGCATCATTCTCTACATGTTACTGCAATGTTCCAAATCCAGCCTCAAATACTTTGACAATCTGGTCTAATGCCTCCTGTTCATCCGATCCTTCACAAACAATCTCAATCTCGTCTCCCTGACTGATCCTGGCCGCTAACACCCCTAATACACTTTTTGCATTTGCGGTTTGATACCCCTTTTTAATCTGAATCTTCGATTCATACTTCAGGCACAATTCACATAATTGTCCTGCTGGTCGAAGATGCAATCCAGAAGGCTCGGTAACCACAACTTTTTGTGCCACCATACCAATCCCTCCTCTTAAATCCTATTGCACTTGTGTAATCTCCAATTCGGCTTCTATATTATCTAATATTTCGATACCTTTTATTTCTTTAAAATTCACACTAAACTTATATGTTCCGACACCATAACCGGTCACATCTATGCTCGGGATCAGATTCGTAACCTTAAGGTTATCCAATTTTTCCCGTAATCCCCTGACTTTCAATGTATAGCTGATATTATCTTTAAACTCATAATTCAGCTCACCGGATTTGCCAACAATATTGATCTCGTCACCACTGATCACCAGTGTCTTTTCTTCAATCTCTTCGATTGCAACCTTCACCATGACTTCCTGTGTATCTTCCGCCAAAGTAATTCCACTTGGCAGATAATCTGCTAATGTGATCGGTGTTTCCAGATCCTTTGAACAGTCCGTGACATCAATATCATCGATAACAACCTCATCTACTTTGGCCAGATCTGCCGCCTCACCGACAACCAGAATACTTGTTGGCTGATAATCGATACTTGCGACCGCATATCCCTTCTTCGGCTCACCCTGTGTCTTAACACGTACTGTCAACTCTTTTGTCTTAAGGACTTCTACTGACACTTCTACTTCTTTTACATCATAATCAAATTTGGAAGAATCAATTTCATTACCATTCTTATCCAAAAAGACCGGAGCTGCATAAGCTGACAAACTCTCACTTGCTCCATTCACGTCAACATCTACCACTACTTCCTCAATCGTATTAACAACACTCTCCGCTCCTTCTACCGTGATCAGATTCGGAGATGCAGTCTTATTGCGGATTGCATACCCATCTGCAACCTCTGAACTTGTACGTACCGTAATTGGAAGCTGTTTCTGTAATTTTTCTTCCACTGCGATATTCACCGCATTATTCGTATATGAGATCGTAAGTTCCTTATCTACCCGGCTGCTAACTGCCGAAACATTCACTGCAACCGCATTCGTGATCGACATCTTTGACAGATCTGCAACTGCCTTGAAGTCTTCATTGGTCAGTTTCTCAACAATGCTTCGCCGACCTTTCACAATAATATCAATCGCTGTGCCTTCCGGAACTTCATATACTTTATTCTTTTCTGTAATGGCATCGCCATTTATAAATTCGATTTCTATGCCTGATATCTGCTTTGTCGTAGTATAATCATCTACATTTGCAACAATCACCCATATTACAATTGCAATTATCAAAGATAATACTTTCAATCCAAAATGATCAAGAATTCGATTTTTCATGTTTACCAAGACCTTTCCACCATCTCATTTTTTTGGTAATCGGCTCATTTTTACTTAATTCTTCTATCTTAGCAGGAAAATTATCCCGTGTTAATCCCCGATAAAGCATTCCGTTATATGCCAGAGAAACTCCACCCGTCTCTTCTGAGACAATCACCGTAATACTATCTGAAACTTCACTTACACCAATTCCTGCACGATGTCTGGTTCCTAATGACTTATTGATATCCAAATTGTCCGACAACGGCAGATAACAGGTTGCACTCACAATACGGTTATCCCTGATCAATACTGCCCCATCATGTAACGGTGTATTGTGTTCAAATATATTGATCAATAACTGGCTCGTAACTTCCGCATCAATCACAATACCGGTTCTCTCATAATCACCGAGTTTCACATCCTGTTCTATTACGATCAATGCACCTGTCTTCACTTCAGCCATTGCAAAGACTGCCTTTGTAATCTCATTCAGCACTTTACGGTCTAACATCCTTCCGGACTTTGTATCATCTGTCGAAAACAAGGAAAATATAAAATTCTTACGTCCAAGCTGCTCTAAGGCTCTTCGGAATTCCGGCTGGAAAATAATGATCACCGCAATCACGCCCACACTGATCGTATTTTTGAAAATCCACAATATTGTATTAAATTGAAATAACATCGCAATTCCCGTAAACAGTAAGAGCACCAGAATACCTTTGATCAGTGTCCACGCACGGGTTTTCTTAAACCAGTCCATAATATAGTAGATCAGAATCGCTATGATCACGATCTCGATCACATCCGTTACTGTAATTCTCGGGATATAGAACCAGTCAAAATATGTTTTAAAATATGTCATTAATTGTTTCAACAGTTACCATCTCCATCTAATTATGAGTTTTGGAATTAATATGTTTCACATTCTTATTCGATTCCGCAACCGACAACTTCGGAACCGCCTTTACGTAATAGTAATAATCGTCATCTTCGAACTGCAGGATCTCGGTTCTCTGATAATCCACAATTCCCTTCCAGAACTGAAGCAATGCTGCAATCAATACGCCCACAACACTTTCAATCAAGATAGATCCGATCGATACTTCTATTGATAGTGTAACACTTCCAATCAAAAATAACACAATGTTCAAAAATCCTGCCACCAAAAATGATACCATCCATGCGTGTTCAAACGATGAACGATAGATCAGATATGCCACAAGGATCACAACTGCAAATATACCAATTGTTAAGATCATCTCTTTATTCTGAATCAGTTCTGTCAATACATACTGAAACCCCTGAACCGCCTCATCTTCTTCCGTTGTCGCTGCTAATACTTTCACAAGATCCGCAACTGCTCCACTATAATAATACAACAATATGCCAAATGCCGCTGGCACAATTGCTGCCGGTCCGATCAAAAATCCGATTACAATCGGAACCGCATATATCAGATGACACGCATAAAAGATCGGAATCAGCAATGCAATGATTCCCGTCTTCGGTAAAAAGCGCATATATCCACAATAAAAGATCATGATAACTGCAAAGCTTAGCAACGCAACATCCATCGTAACCTTAAACGAATGTAATACGATGAAAATGGCAGATATTCCTGCAATAATCTCCAATGGCAAAAATGCACATACAACAGCAATCAGTAATAGCAAAAATGGTTTGCCTAATACGGACAGATAGCCTAGTTGTGAATTCAGGGAATAAAATATAATAAACGCAAGAATCCCCTTCCCGATTGGAGTAAAGATATAGTCATAACGGCTTACAAAAGCCTTGATATTATCTCGAAAAGTCAATAAAGTCGTCATCAACTACCACTCCTCCTTTCGCCTTCACAACCTCTTTTTCAGCTTCTTCCTGTAATTTCTTTAAATTATGATTATATATAATTATATTCGATCTGCCATTCTCATATTTCTTTGCATATATAATACGTGCGATCAACCAATATGCGAAGATCCAGATTCCATAAAGAATCAAGATTCCTATGATGAGTTTTTTATAATCATATTTGAATATATTCTTCAATATATCATCAAGACGATACAAAACCGTCAATCCCGCAATCAAAACAAATACAACAGAGGAATAAACTACCGCTTTCAATGCATGTAACCGCACATAATCCGACTTGTAAAAACAATGCATCGGTATTTCTGTCTTGCCATCGTGTTTCTCATAAATTGCAATCCGACTCATTAACTTGACATTTTCTTCCCGAACCATTGTCAGCCTCCCAATCTTTTACACAAACAACTCTGTCCCTGTTGTTTTTTAAAAACCTACCTCAAAATATTCTATTATATTTACCTCTAAAAAGCAATAGATTTTACAGATAATCCATATATGCCGCCGTCTTCTCCATTATATCTTTCATGATTTCCAGATCTTTCTCTACATTTCCCGTTTCCATGGAATGATTGGCATTCTCAGTAAGATACAGGGGCAATCCCCTTCTCTCACATTCTGCCTGAATCATATCCGTCTCTGCCCACGGATCGGCAGTTCCATGAAATACAATCCCCTCTTGTCCGATTGCATCAAAGGATTCTGTAACCGGTGTATAATATATCTGTCTTGCATTTATGTTATATTGCTTCGCATAAGTAGCCGCGACCGCAGTTCCCACACTTTTGGAAATAAATAATACTTCACTATATGTGTTAAATTTAACTGCAGTTAACTGTTCCGTTGCATAATGTAATGCCCTGCGAAACGCCTCTAACATCTTGTCTGGATTACCTTTTACTCCAGATGGTAATTCCCCATACTTGATCTCTATAATCTCATATCCTCGCTCTCTGGCAAGTTTCTTACTATAATATAATAATGGCTTATCTGTGTGATATCCAATTCCCGGAAATAGTACCGCTACTTTTTTTCTCATCCTATTATATAACTCCTTCCGCTCTCCCACTTGCAATAATCCACCAGAATATCACATTCTTCTTTCTATGTAGACTATCCCTGTATTCTTCTATATTTCTACCACATCAAAGGATTCTGCTAATCGCTGCAGATTCGCAATGGCAAACTCCTTTTCCATCGCATGTTTTTTCTCCTCCTCCGTCAATATATCATTCACTGCATAGCAGGCATCAAACTGACCACTCCGTCTACACTGTTCTACACCTTCTCCAAAACAACCTGCAACTGTAATCACTTGTTTTCTGTATTTCTTTGCGAGCTGTGCAACTCCTGCAGGGGTCTTTCCCATCAGGGTCTGTGCATCTAACCGTCCCTCTCCCGTAACCACAAGATCTGCATCCACAATTGCCTGTTCTAATCCAATCTCATCCAGCACAATGTCAATTCCCGGTCGTAAGCTGGCATTTAAAAACATTAAAAATGCATATCCTAATCCTCCTGCTGCCCCTGTTCCTGGTGTATTACGGGTTCCATTCGGATGAATCGGTCCCATATCACACATCGCAATATGCTCCACCAGATCAGCAAACCGCTTCATAGCTGCATCCATCGTATCTACCATATCTGTATCCGCTCCCTTTTGCGGACCATATACAACACTACATCCTATTTTCCCAACCAACGGATTGTTCACATCACACGCAATCTGAAATGTGCATTGAGAAAGTTGTAACATCACATCCTCAAATCCGATATCTGCAATCTTAGAGAGTCCCTCTGCTCCATAAGCGACCTCATTTCCCGCCTGATCGTAGAAATGATATCCCATTGCCTGAAGCATCCCAATACCTGCATCATTGGTCGCACTTCCGCCAATTCCAATAATGAATCTTCTGCATCCCTGCCAGATCGCATCGCGGATCAATTCTCCCACTCCATATGTTGTTGTGCGCATAGGATTCCGCTTCTCTTGCGGTACAAGCGGGAGTCCCGCTGCCGCTGACATCTCAATCACTGCCGTTCGCCCACTCTCCCCATCATACCATATATAAGAGGCTTCCATCCGTTCTCCTAACGGTCCCGTCACCATACAGGTACGCTCCGTTACGTTCTTCTGATACGTCAATGCCTCCACGGTTCCCTCCCCGCCATCCGCAACCGGATAGACCTCTACCTTCCAATCCGAATGTATCTTATGTATACCTGCTCTCACTGCATTGCCTGCTTCAAGAGAAGTCATGCTCCCCTTAAAAGAATCCACTGCTACAACAATTGTTTTCATGTTAAATTCTTCCTCTTTTTATGCTTAATACATTGTTTTCTGACATAATATTATTCTTTTATGTACGTTTCTATTTTATCATACCCTCCCGTAATGTGCTATCTTTTCCTGAATAGCACCACTTACATACTTCCATTTCTTCAACTATTATAATCTCCTGTCCCCCAAGCATAACAATACCCCTAACGCAGCAGTCCATCTACATTAGGGGTATGTTATACCATATTCTTTCTTATTTCTTTCCTGTAATTGTTATCATTTATTGTCTAGTGTTATGCTTTCTCGATCAGAAAATACTGAAGATCCATTTTCTCCAATGCAGCATCCGCTATGTTCACACAACAGTTACCCATACGGTCAACCGCATGAAGAATTTTATTATATGGTGTTGTCAGACTGGCATCACACTTTCCTTTGCTGACACGATCCATATGTGCCTTTCTCATGTTGATATCCAGATCAAGCACCTTCCCTTTCTTCTTCAATATCTTCTTGGCATCTTCTTTATTCCCCGTCTCTATGATCCGTAAAGCTGCTGCATACATCTCTCCGATCACAACCAGGCTCTTTTCCAATTCCTTCATAGCTTCCTTAGAATACTTGTATTTCTTTTCTAATTTATCCTGAACCGAATTTGCAACATCACCGCACAAAGAGGAGATACGATCCACATCGTTTAATACATACATCAGACCGGCGGTCTGGGTTGCCTGTTCTTCCGTTAATACACCATTGGAAAACAACTCTGAAAGATAATCATTAATATGTGCATTCAGACTATCTGCCGCCTCTATCTTACCATACAGAATCTGAAGCTGTGCTTTCTCTCCACTCTTAACAAGCTGTGCCGTATCATCAATGATTGTCTTAACAACCTCACTCATACGAATCATTTCTTTTGCCACAAGCTGTAAAGCTGCTGCCGGCTGGTTGATCAGCTTACTGTCCAGATATTGTGGTTGTGCCACATCCACACCAGTTTTCTTATCATCCGGAACAATCTTCATAACAAGAGGAACCATAACCTTCGTGATCAGGAACATCCAGATCAACGTCATCGTTAAGTTAAAGAGTGTATGTGCATTCGCAATCTGTCTTGAGATCACTTCTACTTCCGGTCCGCTTGGTGAGATACTTTGAATAAATGCCGCATACGGTTTCACAAACCAGATAAACAACAAACATCCCGATATATTAAAGATGCAATGGGAAACCGCCGTTCTCTTTGCATTCTTCGACTGTCCGATACTTGCTAACAGCGCCGTGATCGTTGTACCAATATTATCTCCTAACAGGATTGGAATGGCTCCGGCAAGTCCCAAAATACTTGTAACACCATCCGGTCCCGGCTGGGAAGCAAAATTCTGCAATACCGCTATCGTTGCACTTGAGCTTTGAACAACCAGTGTCATCAATGTACCAACCGCTACACCAAGCACCGGAACATCTGCCACTTTTGCGATCATACCGGTAAACACCGGACTTCCGGCCAATGGTTTCATAACCCCGCCCATTGTCTCAATTCCAAGGAATAACAGACCAAATGCAAAGATTGTCATACCTATATTCTTTGCCTTCTCCGACTTACAGATAAAACTGATGATAAATCCGATAAATACAATAATGTATATATAATCGCTGATCTTAAATGCAATGATCTGTGCTGTCATTGTTGTACCAATATTCGCACCTAATATAATGGAGATCGCCTGTGGCAGAGTCATAAGACCCGCACTGACAAATCCAATTGCCATCACCGTTGTCGCACTGCTGCTCTGTAATACTGCAGTTACTAAGGCACCTGCAATTACACCCAATAACGGATTCTTGGTGAGCATTGCCAGAATACTCTTCATCTTCTCTCCCGCTGCCTTTTGCAGACATTCACTCATAAGATTCATTCCATAAATGAATACTGCCAGACCACCGAGTAACCCAAATACAACCTGTAAATTATCCATTCTTCCGTCCCTCATACTTTCATATTATCATTTGAACCCTATTTTTCATTATGGATTTAACTCCTTCCACTCTTTCCATTCCCCGGTATATATCTTTTTCAAAGACTCTAACGTAATATTCCGGATCGGATTCTCCTTGTTGACCACAACCGCAACATCATCCTGTGCGATTGTTTCATAATCCAGCAATTCTTTCTCGTAATCCTTCAATTCACGTGACGACATGCCAAAATCGCATTTTTTCTGCATCACCTGATTCAATCCGTCTGTGGAATCTGTTGCCACAACCTCTACACTGGCATTGCTATTCTCTTTCTCATAACCGATCGCTAATTCTTCCATAAGCGGTGCAACGGAAGTCGAACCCTGAATCTGTAATGTTCCCTCTGCCTTGTTTGACAAAAAGGAAGAACTCTTGCTGACTGCCACATATTTTTCACTTACAATTGCCTGACCTTTACTCTTTATATACGTCATAAAATCCTGTTGCAGATCAGACAGCTTTCCATTATAAGCTAAATAAAAGGAACGGCTTAATGGATAACCTCCATTCTTTGTTTCGATTCCAATTGAATTCACACTTAATATCTTCACATTACTGTCCTGTGTCACTGCACCTTTTGACACATATCCGATTGCTGCGGTATCTTTCTCCACCTGCGCAAGTACCTCGTCTGCATTCTCTGCAATAATCGCATCATCTCTGGTAAGATCTGCCTTATCACTTTTTCCATCATTATCAAATCCTGCCATTGCCGCAAATGTACCTCTTGTTCCCGATCCTTCTTCTCTCGAAACCACGGTAATTGCTCCTAATTTTTCGATTCCCGGAACGGACTGCTGCACACTCAGGTCGTCGCTCTTAACAGCATCTTCTGCACATCCACTCAACCCTAATGCAAGCAACAGACATACTCCCACGAATTGTTTCTTCTTCGTCATATCATTTCCTCCTGTTCATTGCATCTAAGTATACTTTTTCTATGTAAAATACAAGTTCTCTTATGCGTTAACTGTATGTAAATAATTTGGGTTCTTCTTTGAATCCCTGTTAAATACGCCATCTCTCCCAAACAGTGCATTTTTTCTTTATCAAGTGCCATTTCCTACAAAGCAAAAGAGCGCCTTCTTACGAAGACGCCCTATATGGCTTATCTGATAACATGATTATCTTATTACATGAAACAATATTGGATTATTCTTCAAACGGAATTACCGCTCCGTCATAAGTCTTATTGATAAAATCTTTGATCTCATCTGATTTTAATACATCCACTAATGCTTTCACACCCTCGTTATCTTCATTTCCTTCTTTGACTACGATAACATTTACATAGGTTTTAGCAGCTTCCGAATCTGACTTCTCATACGCAAGCGAGTCCTTTGCAACAGAGAAACCAGCCTGTAATGCATAATTACCATTCAATACCACATACGCAACCTCGCCTGCAACTCTTGCTACCTGCTCTGCTGCTAACTCTTCAATCTTGATGTTATGAGGATTCTCTGCAATATCATTCACTGTTGCTTCTAATCCGGCACCATCCTTTAACGTAATGATTCCGTTATCCTGTAACAATAACAACGCTCTTGCCTCGTTTGTTGTATCATTTGGTACAGCAATCGTATCACCGTCTGCGATATCATCTAAGCTCTTCTTTGTTCCCGGATAGATACCAAATGGCTCATAGTGGATCTTGCCAACCTGTACTAAATGTGTTCCCTTTTCCTCGTTGAAGCTGTCAAGATATGGTACATGCTGGAAGTAATTAGCATCGATCTCTCCACCTTCTACAACTTCATTCGGTAATACATAATCATCATATTCGGTTACTTCCAGATCCCATCCCTCTTTTGCAAGAATCGGTTTTGCCGCTGCAAGAATCTCTGCGTGTGGTGTTGCGGATGCTGCTACCGTAATGGTTCCCTTTGACTCTACGTTTGCATCATCTCCACTCTCAGAAGCTTCCTGTGTTGTCTGCTTATCTTCTGTTGCTGCGGTTGTACTGTCGTCTGCACTGCTGCCGCATCCGGTTAATACTCCTAATGATAATACACTTACTAAAATACCTGTTAAAATTTTCTTTCTCATAATTCTTTCCTCCTGATTTTGATATTTAATTTATATGAAAGTAATATAACCTCTCTGCTTTCCCCTGCTCTCTTGTCATATCACTATCATTTACTTACTTTCTTCGATCAAAATGATCCGCTAATTTCATTCCTACTGTCTGAAAGATCTGGAATAAAATGATCAATAATAATACCGTTACAATCATGATGTCTGTCTGCCATCTGGTATATCCATAACGGATTGCAATAGCTCCAAGTCCACCACCACCAACGGTTCCTGCCATGGCAGAATATCCTAAGATGGTTCCTAAGCTGATGGTTGCCCCCACAATTAGTGAAGTTCTTGCCTCAACTAACATCACTTTCATTACAATGGCAAAATTAGAAGCACCCATGGATCTTGCAGCCTCAATCACTCCGGCATCCACTTCTTTCAATGAAGATTCCACCATTCTGGCAATGTACGGTGCCGCTGCGATCACAAGCGATACGATCATGGCCGTCGGTCCATAACTCTTGCCTACCAGAAATCTGGTAAACGGGATCAATACAACCAACAGGATAATAAACGGAATACTTCTTACCAGATTGGCTATAAAATCTAATATCTTATATATCACCGCGTTTGGATGAATCCCATCCCGGTCTGTCACGGTTAATACAATTCCCATCGGAAGCCCTAATACATATCCAAGCAATGTAGATACCAACGTCATGTAAAGTGTCTCTCCGATTCCTACTATGATCATATTTGTTACTTCACTACTCCACATCACCTGTCACCTCCTCAATCTCTAATCCGCAATCCGTCAGATACTGTTCCATATCTACCTGCAAATGCTTATCCTCCGGCAGTCCTAATATCATTTCTCCCTTGGCAACTCCGCCAACATTCTTCGTATCTGCACGAAGAATATTCACTGGTGTTCCAAACTTCAGGATCATATTGGCAATCACCGGTTCAAATGCGGAATTATCCGAAAAGACAATCCGTATCTTACGGTTACTCTTTAGCCGTTCTACTAACAGATTCTTCTCATGTGCTGCCTCTGTATCCGGGCGATCCCTTAGGATCAGTTCCTTGGCTGCTTTTGATTTCGGATGATTAAAGATATCCGTCACAGATCCATCTTCCACCAACGCACCCCGTTCAATGATCGCAACCCGGTTACAGATCTCCCGGATCACTGACATCTGATGTGTAATGATCACAATGGTGATTCCAAACTGTTCATTGATCTGCTTCAATAATCCGAGAATCGATGCCGTTGTCTGCGGATCTAACGCACTCGTCGCTTCATCGCAAAGCAGGATCTTCGGATTGGCCGCCAACGCTCTTGCAATTGCTACCCTCTGTTTCTGTCCACCGGATAGCTGTGCCGGATACGCTTTCTCTTTCTCCTCTAACCCGACTGTCTTCAAAAGCTCTCTTGCTTTTGCTCTTGCCTCTTTCTTCTTCACTCCCTGAATCTGCAACGGGAAACAGATGTTATCCAATACGCTCTTTTGCATCAACAGATTAAAATGCTGAAAGATCATTGCAATATCACTTCTCTGTTCCCGAAGTTCTTTCTCATTCAGACTTCCCAGATCTTTTCCCTCGATCAGAACCTCGCCCCCCGTTGGCCGCTCTAAGTAATTCAGACATCGTACCAATGTGCTCTTACCTGCACCGGACATTCCGATAATACCGTAGATATCACCCGCTTCAATATTTAAGTTAATATCCTGTAATGCATGAACCGTAATTCCCTTTTGTTCAAATGTCTTAGACAGATGCTTTACTTCAATCTCTACCATATATCTCTTCCTTCCTACTCAACTATTCGCATAACAAAGAGTCGCTTGCAACTCTTTTGCGCCCATGCGGAATTGCGAAGCAATTATCTTCTTCTCCGCAAGGTGCGCATCCTTAGCGGAGCGTTTTTTGCTTTATAGGACGAACTTTCCTATAAAGTAAAAATAAGAACCATCGCGAAGATGGTTCTTACTGATCCTTAATGTTATATTCTATACTCAATCAGACCGAAGCATCTAACGCACATTTTCTATTATTCCATTTCACACAGCAATCCATACTGCAGCACATATCCATAGCACTGCCCATCATATTGCATGTCATCATTGTGTTATTCATAGAAAATGTTGTTCTCATATCTTCGGTTCTCCTTTCTGTAATGTCTTACTGTCATCCGGTAATTCCTTTTGACATTGTCTATTATAGCAAACCATCACAGAAAGTGTTAATACTTAAAACCTTGTGTTTGTCATAGTCTTATCCTATAGCAGCTCTACCAGATCAAAAGACCTATATGATAGAATATACAGCTTAACACAAGAGAGAATACCAAATAATAGATTACGGACAACGTAATCCACTTCTTTGAATGATTTTCCCGAAATGTAGCTGCTACTGTCATCGTACATGGTACATTGAACACGATCGCCATGATAAATCCTAACGCCTGCGGCTTGGTAATTACCTCCTGTAACATCTGGCCCATTCCCTCGGAAAGGCCGACTGACTTTGCATTAAAGGCTGCAACCGCTACATCCGCATTACTATATAAGGCATTGATAACACCTAATAAGGATTCCTTCGTCACCATAGATGAAAGATATGCCATAAACATCTGCCACGTCATTCCAAAGAATTCCGTTACCGGTGCGATCACTCTGCCAATACCCACTAAGATACTGCCATTTCCCATCCAATCACTTGAAAGCAAATAAAATACGAATGATACCAGTAAGATCACCTTAAATGCCCGGCAGAAAATATCCTTTGCCTTATTCAATGTGGTTCGGATAATACATCTCCACTTTGGTTTATGATATGGAGGTAATTCCATTACCATTCCCCGGCTTTCCTCCACACGGATCAATTGTTTTGCAAATATCTTTGATGCCAGAAACATAGAACCGATTGTGATCACAAACATCAGCACCAAGACCAGAAATGCTCCCGCCGGTCCGAAAAAGATAGCAGCAAGCATTGGTGCTAATGATAATGTAGTTCCGCAAGGAATACTCCACACTAAGATCATGGTCAAAAAACGCTGCCCTGCACTATCGATCACCCGGCTTCCTGCAATACCTGCCATATTACAGCCAAGACTCATCAGGAATGAGCACACACTTTTTCCCTGTAATCCCAGCCTCTCCATTGCTTCATTAAACACAAAGGAAATACGTGCCATATATCCAATATCTTCAATTACAGCAAACGCAAAGGTAACGCCTAATACAAAACCAACCATTGATATTGTAAAAAACAAAACATTCGGTATTACCGCATAAATAAACTCCGCTAACGGTTTCCATACATGCAGACTGGTCATAAGGGTTCTAAGCGGAGATTCCAAAACACCCGGAATCATAACACCGATTCCCATAACCGGCATTGCAACAACCATTGCTGCCACCATTGCTAACACAATAACACCAAGTGCAATCCACTTTCCAGAACGTTTGCCCAAAGCCCATTTATCAAATCGGTTCAGTCCATTTCCAACACGCTCTTTATGTACTGACTCCTTTAATATCTGATCGATCAACTCATATTTATGTTTTCCTGATTGTTTTAATCCCCTCTCAGACTTTTCCAAGTCTCGGATTGCCGCCTTTTCTTTTGAATATATGCCGCCTGATTCTTGTTGTTCTACTATGGAATTAAACGAAATGCTCTCATCTGCCTCATAATACTTTGTCAGTAACGACACATCCACACATTGTGGTACTGTGATAGCATTTGCGATCTGTTCCTTTAATCTCCCATATTGTTTCATATCTGCTGCCACAAATCCCATAACCGGAATACCTAACTTCTCTTGTAGCTTATCGACATCAACCTGTATCCCTTTTTCCTTGGCAACATCCATTAGATTTAAGATCAACAAGACCGGAACATTCATTCCAACAAAATCAGTAAACATATAAAGAGAACGTTCTAACTGCGAACTGTCCACCAAAATCGCAACCAGATCTGCTTCCCCCGATTCCATATATTCCGTTGTTATCATTTCCTCTTCAGAACCTGCTGCCAGACTATAGCTTCCCGGAAGGTCAATAACTCGGTACTGCGCTCCCTGATATGTAAAGGTTCCCTCTTTATGCTCTACCGTCTTTCCCGGCCAGTTACCTACATGTTGATGCGACCCGGTCAGACCATTAAACAACGATGACTTTCCGGAATTAGGTTGCCCCAGCAACGCAATTGTTTTCATATTTTCTGTTCCTCCTCTAGTAAAATTCCTTCGCAATCTTTTCTACTCAATGCAATCATAGAATCTTTACAATAAAATAATACAGGCTGTCCCTTATAATTTTGTACAACCGAAATATCGCTTCCCTCTACAATCCCAATACCGATCAGCCGGGATAATAAATGCAGATTACCCGATATCTCACATACCTTCCCTGTATATCCTGCTTTTGCATCCGCCAGTCTCATATCTTTCTCCTTTCTCTCGTTGTTATACAGTCCTTAAACGCCACTTGTGTACCAACGGTTCGTCGTTAGTTTCATCAATCTTGAGTTGCATTTAACTAACTTCGTGTTATACTAATATATACATGTCATTATTTCTATAACCATTTCAGCAAAAAAGGTTCAAATGACATTGCAAAATCAAGAAATGTTATTTCAACGGAAATTCTACGATATATAACAACAGGAGAAAAAAGATATGAAGAAAGAGCACCCTTCCCTGAATCAAGAAATGCTTGATCTGGTAACACAGAAAAAAGACAGTATGACAATGCATCAACCTATGCCGGACGGTTACATTCAGGTAACCTGCTACTCCATTCTGCCCGGCATCATCCTCGCATTAAACGATATACATACCGCCCGTCTCCCACTTACGACAGAAATGTCTGCCTGCAACATATTCACGATCAATTACTGTCTTGAAGGAAGATGCGAATTTCAAATAGATAATGATAATTATCTGTACATAAGTAACAACCTTACCAGTATTGGCTCCCTGACTACACAAGACTCCTTCTATTATCCGTCCTCGCATTATCTTGGTTACGAATTCTATGTGTTTCCATCCTACTTGAACAGGCAAGCCGAAGACATTCTTGCACTATTCTCAATTAAGACAATAGAGCTTTTTGCATGTGCCAAACCACATTCTCCATTACTGACACCGGATACTTTAGCCTCACTCTGGAATCAATTGCATCATGCTGTCGGCGACAAGCAGATTGGCCACATCCGCCTTAAAGCAATAGAAATTATGCAATATCTGGTTACACACCCCAATCTGCCACAAGGTAATATATATTATCTTACCAAAACTCAAGCTACACTTGCCAACAACATGAAAGAACTCTTAGTCAAAGATCTCAGTCAACATATTCCCATTCGAACAATCGCCAGCTCTTATGGTGTGAGTGAAACCAGCCTCAAAAACTATTTCCGTTCGGTCTATGGTGTTACAGTTTCCCAATATCTAAACGAAGCCCGTATGCATCTCGCCGGCAAATTATTAACCACCACAACCATGAGTATCTCTGACATTGCCAGAAATTGTGGATATACCAATCAGGGAAGATTTGCCAAGATATTTCGAGACTATTACCACATGAAGCCTCTCGATTATCGTCGGAACGCTTCCATTCATAGTGTACCTTTATAAGGAATCCAGATATTCCGGCTCTAAACATTCCAATACTTTTTCCTTCGGCAGCGGTTTTGAATAATAGTAGCCCTGTATATAATCCACACCCATCTCCGTAATGAGCTGCGCCATGGTAAGGTCTTCGATTCCTTCCGTTACTACATCCAGATGTATCTTCTTAAACATGGCAATAATATTCTCTAAGATCACCTTCGAAGTCTCATTCTTCATTGCCGCCCATACCAGATATTTATCAATCTTTACAATAGAAAACGGCAGATCTACCAGATAATTGATATTGGAATAACCAGAACCATAATCATCTAAAGAAAAGGACAATCCCGCTGCTTTCATCTTCTTCATATTCTGAATCAGCCGTTCCTCCGAATACGCCGCTGCACTTTCCGTAATCTCTAAATTGATCATCGCCGGATCAATCTCATACTTCCGAAGAATCTGTAAGATATCCTCTCCGATATGCTCCTGCATGCACTGCACAACAGACAGATTCACTTCGATAAATGCAATCCCTTTCTCCTTCAACCGGCACTCTTTATAGAACTTACACACTTCTTCCAATACCAGTAACCCAATCTTAAGGATCGTTCCATTCTTCTCTGCAATCCGGATAAATTCCTCCGGTGACACATAGCCATATCCCGGCACCTGTAATCTTGCCAATGCTTCCATGGAATGAAATCTTCGCTGCTTTGTATCATAAATCGGCTGATAATGTACCTCAAAAGTATCCTGTTCAATCGAATTGATGATTGCCTGCTCAATGGCTGCATGGCGGGATATCTCCGTTGCACTGTTCTCTGTAATCTCAATAAACTGCCCTTTTCCCACCTTCTTTGCCTGTTCTACACTGTATTCAATCGCATCCTCCAGGCTCTCTTCCGAATGATGAATCGAATGCACCAGACAAATGCATGCTCCTAATTCCGTATCGCTATCATTGAGATGCCATTTCCGATGCAGGATTCCCCGAATGGTTTCTAATTCTTTTGATCCTTCTGTCGTCTCTTTCAATACAACTGCAAATTTATCTCCTCCAAACCGATAGACTGCCGAGGTTGAATATTGTTTCTGTAACGCTTCCACCAACATCCGCATCAATTCATTGCCGCCGGCGATACCATATACCTCATTAACAATCTTGAAATTATCCAAAGCCAGAACAAAAATCTGTTCCGGGAAATTCTTTTTCTTATACTTCTTGATATGATGCGAAAAAGCCTGTCGGTTCAATGCTCCAGTCGTAACATCAATGTACATGATCGAATTCTCATTTGTCAGATACATAATAAAAACAGTAAGTGCTGTCCCGATTCCTGACAGCATATAATCAGGAATAAAAAACTGAACCAGTGTTGGCAGTAATGTTACCATAATCATAATAATTCCTAACACAGATTGTGCCCATCGTATTACCTTATGTGCCCAAATCGCATAAACAGTCGTACCGATCGCATACAATCCTGCATTGACATACAACCAACTGTGCAATATTCCATGATGATATCCCGTTGCATCAAAATAGAAAAATAAGTGCGTGACCGGACTAGATGCTACCAAAAGTGCCGCTATCACAGCCGGAAGTGCTGCCAGGATCAGAAAATACCTTTTTCCTTCCCGAATCTGCTGCACCTTCATATAAATGTACAACATAACCATCATTGGTATCATACATTGTACCATCAAAAATATGCTATTCAATCCGTAATTCAACCATGTCGGAACTTCTTTATAATAGCTATCTGTATAACAGGTGATGACATCCAAACAAATATTCATAAAACAGACATCCATAAATATCTGATACATTTTGGACTGAAAATCAACCAACCGTTTTCTTACCCTCGATATAATCAGCAATAACATCAAAAATATGATCGTACATATCTCATAATCCACATTATAGTTCACTATATTGCCCTCCCTGCCTCATCATCAGACAACATCCTTGTTATGATATCGTTCCTTTTCTACATACATCTTCTTATCCGCATCCCGCAATATATTTTCAAACGGTTCCTTTGCATTATGGCGATATGCCATTCCAATAGAAACACTAACCTTCTTAAGATCCATATAGATCTTAAGACGTTCTATCAACTGCTCTACTTCTTCCTTTTCGATATCTAACAATACAATAATAAACTCATCGCCGCCAACACGATATACCTGCTTCTCCCCAAAACAAGACATCATCCCCTCTGCCGCATCACACAGATATCTGTCACCTGCCTCATGTCCTTTGGTATCATTAATCCTTTTTAAACCATTGAGATCACACATAATAATCGCAATCGGGCTTTCCTTATCGAAATCTCCTTCATATGCCCAATGCAGCGCTTTCCGGTTATAGCACTTCGTCAACTGATCCTTTGTTGCATTCTCCTCTATCTGCTTAGTATAATTCCGGATCCGTATCATCATAGACATCACAAATTCCATCATGTCGATCAAAACAGATATATTATCCATAAATTCAACCGGAGGATTGTCCACTCCATAGAATCCAATATATTTACCATTGATCTCAATCGGTCCCGTCACTAATGTCTGAATCCCCTGTGGCTTCAGCACCTGATACATCGGCTCACTCACTTTTCGATATTCTTCTATATCATAGATCATAATATTATGAGACTTCTCGTATTCCTCAAACCAGACATCCAACACACCATCATACGGAACCCTCTTTAAATTCTCAATCTCTCTCGACACACCTTCCCTGCACCATTCATAGGTGTTATCAAAGGTACCATCCAGATTGTCCTCAAAGATATATGCCCGATCCGATTGCAGTTTTTCACAAATATATTCCAAAATCTGATTAATAATATGATCCGGCGACTCCGCAGATGACGCATATCGAATCATATCTGTTATAAACTTTTCGTCATTGATTTTTGCCATATTCTCATCATCCTTTTCCCATTGTCATATCCAGCAATATTCTTCATTATCTATTACATACTTCTCGCGTCACTACATGTAAAATATATAACCTGATACTTCTTTGCAACCTCCTGAAGCAATGTTCTTGCCGCTATTACCTTATCATCATCTAAATTAGTGAACGGGTCATCCAATATCAGCATAGGAGATTCCTGCTGATACATTGCATCCACAAATGCAAAACGCAGGCAAATGCCGACCAGATCCTGATACCCGGTACTTAATGTATGGATATCCCGTTGCTTTCCCTGTTCCTTTACCGTTACCGTAATATTGGCATCCATATGGAATTCCATATTATCCTGCCCTGTAATACTTGTATAGTATTTTTCAAAAGCGTTTAATACCGGAGCTGTGTAACGTGATGTCAAGCTCTCTTTCGCCTGATTCAGTTTTGTCTTTGCCTGTTTTAAGTAATGGAACTTCTGTTGTTCTTCTTCCTGTATTTCCTCTAACTGCTTTAACCGTTCTTTTTTATCTTCCCATTCATCATATTGCATTCCCAGATTCTCTAATATCTTTTGATATTCTATTATCGTCTTATGAATCGTTTGCATATTCTGTGTCAACGCTGATATCGAGTCATTCAATTCTTCCAAAGAAGGCATATCTTTTTCTTCCGCATTCTTCTCTAATATCCCAGTATCCACCTGTTCCTCAAATTGCAAAAGCGTACGCACTGCCTCTTTCCAATTGGCATCTGCATAATAATACCGTTGTACCACTTCCTGTAATTCGTTCAATTGTGCCCGGCAATCCGTTGCCGGTACATATCCATATGATTGCAAAAATCCTGTTAATTGTTCTAGCACTGACTTCTGTTCTTCCAATGCTATCCTTTGCCGGCTTTCCTGCTGTGCTAATGTCTGGTACCTCTGCACTTTAGCCTGCAATGCGTACATGGATTCCTCATAAGCGTCATCGCCTGTTGTCTGTTGATAACGCTGTAAAAATGCAACAATCGATTGTCTTCTATCTGCAAGCTGCTTCTCATCAACACCTGTTACTGCATGACTCTTCTTCTTTTGAAGTGTATGATATTCAACGGACTCTTCCATTATCTGCTGTAATAAAGTGGCAGCCATATACTCGTCATAACGCTTCCCGTGTGCATCCAAATATGCTTTTACTTGTGTATCCGTCTGTACGATCCATTGTTGATCCTGTGCAATCTCCTGTTCTAATGCCTGTATTGTCACAGTCTGCTCCGCAACTTCTTGCTTTTCAGATCCTCTACATCCAATTCCAATTATAACAACTCCCACAAACAATGCCACTATGCCCGGTATCCACAAAGACCGTATGCATAATAACCCTGCGATAATCAATATCACAATTCCTATCCCCAATACCACAGGATTCCTCTTCATCCCCTCCTGTGATGTATTCTTTAAGGCTGCAACCGTTGCCTGTTTGGACGGAATAGCCGCTTTTCGATTATTCCTTTCATTCCATTTACCAATGATCACTGACACCGGTTCGTTCTCGTCATGAAATGCACTCTCTAACTGCTCATACCGTTGCTGCTCTACGCTACTTAACTGATTCTGATTATATTCCTGCAACAATCTCCGATATTGGGAAACTTCCTGAATCTTAGCTTCCAACTCCCTCTCATCCGGTATACCTTGTTGAAAACAGTCATCTAACGCTGCTACTTCTTTCTTCTCTTCCTCCGAAAGCCTGGTCATCTCCACACGCTCCCGAACCTTCTCTTCCTCTCCACATGTCAGCAATGCCTGCCGCATCTCCTCCAGCGTTGGAACTTCTCCCGGAAACTCACATTGTAATTGGTCTACAACCGCCTTCTTATCCTGAACCGCTTTCTTTAAATGTTCCCATTCCTCTTGCTTGGCAAGATTTGATTGCATTGCCGCTACTTTCTTCTGTAATGTTGTCAGCTCCTGCAGTTTTTCGTCTTCTGATCTGTATTGGTTCTCCTGTTTTTCCAACATCTTCTGATATTCGTCTATACTTGTGCTAATTCCCTGCCCATCTGATACCAGTCGCTCTAACTGTGCGATCTCCTCTTTCCTTTTGGCAATCGCACCCGTTTTTCTGGAAGGTGTCATCTTATTCATTAATTCCGTAAGCCGGGCATCCGCATTGTCATAATTGTTCAGATCATTTGTATTGTCTGTAATATTACCGATCTTAGCACTGATATCATCTGTTGCATATGTATCACAGGCACTCTGCCCAATATAGATGGAACGAAGAAAAGACTCTCTTCCTACCCCAAAAAGCTCCTCTCCGATCCGGCTTGAATATGCATCTGAGATCAGATTCGTATCGGCATCCCTTAATTCAAACTCGTCGTTTGCCTCTTTGTCCCGGAAAATTCTTGAAATCTCATATCGTCTGCCATGCTCCTCAAACACAAGCTGTCCTCCAAAGATTCCACCCTGCCATGGTTTATATCGTTTTCTCTCATTTTCTTCTATGTTTCGTTTCCGTTCTCCTTCCAAGCCATAAAACATTGCCCGGATAAATGCAGCAAACGTACTCTTTCCCCATCCGTTCTTCTCACAGATCACATTCAGATCATTCTGAAACTCCATAGAACAATCCTGTAATTTACCAAAATTCTCAATATGACAGGAAATCAACTTCATACTACTGCACCTCCTCTCCGGCAATTGCCTGTAACCCGTAACGGATAATGATCTTCTTGTCTTCTTCCGATAAGGAATCATCTGCCATGACCTGACGTACATATTCCCCTTTTAGCGACACATCCAACATATACGATTCCACATCGATCTTCAATGTCGTCTCGTCATATACTTTAACAAAATAATAATCATCCTGAAATCTTGTCCGGATGTAATGAATGTCTTTCTCACATTCCACATCTAACATTCCCGTCAACACGATCTTCAGCAAACAAGAATTCGGAAATGCATGTTGTTGTAACATCTTATCCACTCTTGCGATCATCTCTGCTGTTGTCTGACAATCCGTCACATCCGCCTCAACTGTATGCAGCGTCCGATACGCAAACGGAACAAATTCGTGTGTATAACGCATGGTCTCCGCATCAACATCCAATACAACAAAACCATGTTCCCCACACTCATCAAATCCTCTGCCTTCCAGACAGCCCGGATAACAGTAAGTTGCCCTGGCATCCAATTGTTCTTTTTTATAAGCATGGACATGTCCTAATGCAAGATAATCAATCCCCTTATTGCGAAATGCTTTCAGTGGAATGATCTCCGTCTTATCTTTTCCCTTGCTTTCAGATTCCTGTCCATGCAGCATTACAATATTAAAACGTGCCGCATCCAGTACCAGCGAAACATCTGCGCTCCCCACATTATCCTCTGTAAATTCCATTCCATTGATCGTGATTCTTCCATCTGCTTCTTCGTATGTGGTCCAGTTTGAATCAAACAGATACAGATTGTCCGGCAATTCCTCCAGATCCGCAAGAAAATTGTCGCTGTCATGATTGCCTTTGAGATAATAAAAATGGATATCCGCATGCTCTACAATTGCATGAAGTACCGTATTTTTAGCGGTTGCTGAAATGTGCTTTGTATCAAACAGATCTCCTGCGATCAAAATGACAGCAATCTCCTGTTCCTCCCCATAACGGATCATTCTCTCGAAAGTGTGCAGGATCTCCCCTTTTCGTTCCTTGGCTTTTTCCTTATCCAGATTGGCTGTCATTTTAGAATCTAAATGCAGATCCGCACAATGCAATATTTTCATTTCAACCTCCTATATTTCCAAACATTTATACCCAAAAACAAACATATAAAACCTAACACAATTAATTTGATGGTATCATATTATAACATTGTGTTCAAGTGCCATCAGCCGGATTCTTTCTTTCCATTCAGGGTATCCTATGTTAGAATAAAAACATCTTATTATACGAGGTGATCATTCATGATTCAGATAGATCTGATAACCGGATTCCTTGGTTCCGGTAAGACAACATTTATTAAACAATACGCAAAGTACCTGCTTGCACAGGGACTTCATATCGGCATCTTAGAAAATGACTTTGGTGCAGTCAATGTCGATGCCATGCTGTTACAGGATATTTTGGGAGACCATTGTACGTTAGAAATGGTAGCCGGCGGCTGTGATGCCGATTGTCACAGAAGACGTTTTAAGACCAAGCTGATCGCAATGGGAATGTGCGGATACGATCGTGTGATCGTTGAACCTTCCGGCATTTTTGATATGGATGAATTCTTTGATGCACTACACGAAGATCCGTTAGATCGCTGGTACACGATTGGCAATGTTATCACGATCATTGATGCGAACTTAGAACTCCAGCTTTCCGATGCATCCCGCTATCTCCTTGCATCGCAGGTTGCACAGGCAGGAACTGTTCTATATAGTCATGTACAGGAGGTCAGTACCGCCAGATTGTCCCAGACACAGGAGTATGTTCTACAGGCAGTCAGTAACCTTCATTGTAAAAAAATGCCGTCTCCTCTGGTGATCGCAACCGACTGGTCAACATTACAGGACAGTGATTATCAGGCAATCCTCTCCTCCGGCTATCAGACAGCCGACTATACCAAAATGTGGTTTGATGAGCAGGATACCTACGACAGTCTGTATTTTATGAATATGGATTTTACGGAAGATTTTCTCCGAAGATCCTGTAAAGAGATCCTATCTGATCCCAACTGCGGAAAAGTATTCCGCATCAAGGGATTCCAAAAACTTTCCGATGGAACCTGGCTTGCCATCAATGCCACCCATCAGAAAATTGAGATTCAGCCAATTCCTAACGGTCAGGCAATTCTGATCGTAATTGGAGAAGCTCTTCAACAGGAAGCCATTGAAAACTATTGGGGCAGATCCAATCCGTAATCTGCCCCAATTTCATAATCTCATATAATGGCATTGTACAAATCTTATTTCAATGCCTGTTCTAACTGTTCGATCACTATCTTAAGTGCCTTAATTCTCGCATATTTCTTATCTACCGATTCCAATATATGCCATGGCGCATATGTGGTACTGGTCTTTGCGATCATTTCATTGACCGCTTCCTCATATTGATCCCATTTTTCCCGGTTACGCCAGTCCTCATCCGTAATCTTCCACTGTTTCTCCGGCGTATTCTGTCGATCGGTAAATCTTGCAAGCTGTGTTTCCTTGTCGATCTGTACCCAGAACTTAATGATCACGGCTCCTTCATCATGCAGCAGCTTCTCAAACTCGTTGATCTCATTGTATGCACGCATCCAGTCATTTTCACTGCAAAATCCCTCCAGACGTTCCACCATCACCCGTCCATACCAGGTACGGTCAAAAATGGCAATATGTCCGGTCTTAGGAAGTCTTGTCCAAAAACGCCACAGATAATGCCGTGCTTTCTCATGCGGTTCGGGGCTGGCAATCGGATGCACCTCGTAACCTCTTGGATCCAAAGCCTCTGTGATCCTCTTAATATTACCACCCTTTCCGGCAGCATCCCATCCTTCATATGCAATGATAACCGGTACTTTCTTGCGATACAGACGGTTATGCAGCTCTCCTAACCGTTGCTGCAAATGTTTCAATTCTTTCTTATACTCCGTCTCCTCAATCGTCTTATCTAACGGAATCTCAGAAAGTAATGGCATACGCTCCAACGGAAATACATTTTGTAATAACGGTACTGCCAATTTGTGATTGCTAAGTGCAATCTCTATTCCCTGCGTCAAGGTTTCCAACACCTGAAGTTCCGTCCATTTACGCGACTGCGCATCCACAATGTACCACGGTGCAGACGGCATATTCGTATTCTTCATATAGGAATCATATACTTCTGTGCACCTGTCATAATGTGCATTCTGCCAAAGATCTTTCTTGCCAACCCTCCATGTTGTATCCTTTTGTTCTTCCAGTATATGCAGACGCTTTGCCTGCTCTTTCTTTGACACCTGCAGGAAAAATTTCATTACCAGATATCCGTTATCTGTAAGCTGACGTTCAAATCGACGAATGCACTCGATCCGGTTTGCATACAATTCTTCAGAAATCATCCCCGACATATAATCCTGTGTCGTTTCATCCATCCACGCCGTATCCAAAAACACAAACTGTCCTTCTTCCGGAATCTTCACAAAATGCCGATACAAAAACGGCATCCGTTTGTCCTCTTCCGTCTGCTTCTGCATTGAGAAAACCTTAAAAAAGCGTGGATCAATGTTGCGTATGATCTGTCCGATACAGTGTCCTTTTCCTGCGGTTCCCCAGCCTTCCATCACAACAAGAACCGGTATCTTCTTCTCCTTAATAAGTAACTGTTGCCTTGCAAGCTTCTCTCTTGCTGCACCCAGCCTTGTCTTTATCTCGTCCTTATCCGGGCACTCCATTTCTTTCCATTCTTTTAGCATACGGTAACCCTCCTTTGCTAACTCATGATCTATCTCTATTGGTATAACTTAGCAATACGGATCAACACGTCCTTGTTCTTTTCAAATATCCGGTTATATTCCCTGTAGGCAACAGGACATGTCGTTGTTCCAACCTCTATTGTAATACTTGGCACCTTAATTTTCTCCAGCATATAATCTCTGCAGTTTCCGGAAGAGGATCCCACATATCCTGCGGAATCTGCATATCCCGTCTCCTTTCGGGCAATCTTATATATCTGTGCACATTCTTTTTTTATTCTCTTATTCTTTCCATCATACGAACCAAAAATAATATTCCCCATTGCATGATAATTGACCTGTGCACACAACTGCTGTTCCTTTTTTAATTGTTTGGTTAATTTGATGATCGCCTTTGTCTCTTTCTCGCTGTTTGCTTTCTTCCCGGAATATCCTCCCAATCCCTTCTTTCCCTGAATCTTAAAACGAATCGGGAAATTACGATTGATATCCACTCCTTTAGAATTCGACTTCCAGTTTGCCTGTTTATGCTGCGAAATATACACACCATCCGGATTCGCCATTGCAATCATGTGAAGCTGTACTTTATCGAATACTTTGCCTGGTTTTGTTCCACCGATCTTTTTGTTATAATTATCAAGATAATACTCTGCAATCCGCATCGTAGTGGCACTGCAAACATATTCTCTTGCATGTACTGTACTGATAACGAGCACCGACTTCTCTGCCTCCGGATTGCCGATCATAAAATCATAGATATTACGCCCCTGCCGAGTCTTTCCGATTATCTTATAAGAACAGTAATCCGGATATTTTTTTGCCAGTTGCTGAATATCCTTTTTCATATCACTGTAACTATATTTTTTCGATTTGCAATTCACAATAGACTTCGTCTTTGCCTGTGCATTCCATGGCAACAACATGCTGATCAAAAATACTGCTATCATGTACTTTGTTATTCTCTTCATATGTATTCTTCCTCCCATTCTTATGTTCTGATTGCCTTGTGTACCTTCATATGCATTCCCGATAATACACCTTCGTCGCTTAACGAATGGTTCTGTATCAAAGTGTGGTCGTTCCATATCGCGTCTCCTCTTGATTCTCTATTCCTTGTTCATCAAAATACCGCATACGACTATCATATCACACAATGGCAGGATCTGTCAGCAACTAGTGCTTGAAAAATTGAGATTCGCCCATCTTCTCTTCTACATTATACCACTTCCGGCCAATGAAACAACACATGCTTATTCACAGCCAACCACCATTTTGCATATCGTATAAATTCCGCTGCTTCTCTTGAAACAGGCTGATCTGTCTGTCAGGTCTACAGTTCTTTCAGAACCCCTCCGATATCTTCATTCATGCAGACAGACTTTTTCCTTATTTCTTCCGGTGCATATGCTTCACTCTGGTTCAGGCACACATAAAATGCATGTTGAAATGTGTTTGTCATCTGCCAAAACGGATATTTTATAATACCAGGAGTATTATATCCTACACCAAGCTCCATGAAGACTATTTTCTGCTTTTTATGATCCTGTATAAATCTCTCGTACCGTTCGGCTGCCTGGTGCCATCCCTTATCCTCAACAAATGTCTGATCCGATCTGAGATTCATACTCATCGGCTTACCACAACGCGGACAATATGGAATCAGACCGGACGGAACCGTAAGCTTTATTTCTCCGTCTTCCGGTTTTTGCAGTTTCCCGTCTTTAATCCGGAATCCCTGACTCAGCACCATTTTCTTTATGATTTCTTCATTGTCATAGGTTTCTTTATGACAGGGTTCACTACATTGAAACAATCCATAGTCCCCCTGTGTATAAAAGATTCTGTCTTTCGCAAATCCTGCCTTCTGAAAACAATGATCCACATTTGTCGTCAGTACAAAATAATCTTTCTCTTTTACCAGCTCATACAGGTTCTGATATACCGGTTTGGGCGCATCCATATAACGGTTGATATAAATATATCTGCACCAGTATCCCCAATGCTCTTCCAACGTCTCATAAGGATAGAAGCCACCTGAATACATATCCGAAAATCCATATTTCTTTCTAAAATCCGAAAAATATTTTTCAAATCTTTCTCCATCATACACAAAACCGGCTGATG
>ERZ1034925.249-NODE-249-length-27855-cov-8.760000_pt1 | contig 27855 bp, 25 predicted proteins | sample MGYA00520687_ERZ1034925 | MGnify/ENA primary metagenome ERZ1034925 (study PRJEB33766, sample SAMN09781758) | gut metagenome | biome: gut microbiome | host: Homo sapiens | place: Madagascar | study: EMG produced TPA metagenomics assembly of the PRJNA485056 data set... | reverse complement strand
AACTTCAGTAATGGATAAGGTAAAGGGAGTATTTCAATAATGAATAAAAAGTCAGCTAGAAAGTTAGGTAGCTTTGCAACTAAACTTGTAATATTATCAGCATTGACATTTGCTTGTGCAGTGCCGACTCTGGCTGCAAAGGTTCCCGAAAACGTTCAACAAACAATTACTCAAAGTTTTCCAAAAGCAGATTTCAGATTTGACGGAATGATTGTTTTGCCTGACGGAACAATGTATTTACCTTTGTTCCCTGCAAAAATAATTAACCCTGAAAAATTGACTATAAAACAAACTTATCCATCAGGAAAAACAATGGCTGCAAAGCCTTATATCGTAATATTTAACAACGATTTTGCGTTATTGAAAGTAATGACTGATTCTCACGGCAACAAAACGATTTACAAACTTGCAAATCCGCCTATGGAATTGAGAAACGGACTTTTGCCACAAGACTTGCTTGTTCCAAAAGGACTTGTAATTCCTGAAAATATGAAATCAATTGTCGGCAACCTTGAAATCCAAACGATTAACGACCCAGGAATTAGAGTAGAGAGTTCAAAACCAGTTGTCACAGCACTTTCTGGCACGACTTTAAAAACTCTTTCACAAATTCCACAATTGAGAAGCAAAAGTTTTTACGTTTCATCACCTTACTCTAAAAACATTCAGGTCTTAAATTTGGGCGCCAAAACTCCGGAATACTCGCTTGCACAGACCAATGTACCAATTACGATGAAAGCGTTTAATGATAGATTTTTGCTTGTGACTGCTTTTGGGAAACCATCCGTTGATGTAATTTCGCTTGCAGACGATCAGATTATCAAACAAATTTATACAAAGACACAACCCGACGAAATCGTAATTGACAACGCAAAGAAAATTGCCTATGTTTCAAGTTCGACAGATTCAAGCATTTATATGGTAAACCTTGAAACAATGACGCTTTTCAAACAAATTAAAATCACGGGAATGTGCGAAAAATTGACTTTGTCAGAAGATGGCACAAAACTTTTCTACTACGACAAAAAAACTCGTGACATCTGGGCGATTGAGCTTGATAACAATTATTTGTTGAAAGAAATCGGTAAATTCCCGAATGTTTCAAAAATTCTTTACGCAAACGACAAAATCTACATCACAAGCAGAACTAAAAACCGTATTGCAATCATAGACTATGATACAGTTGGTTTGATTGTGGAAATGGAGATTTGCGAAAAACCTATCGACATGTTGGAATTCCACAATAGAATTTATGTACTCGGAGCCGGCGACAATTCAATTGAAGTTATTGACACAAAAACAGATTCTGTAACCGACACAATTTATTTGAATACGAACGGATTTTCCACAAAAATCAGTTGGATTGAAGGCACAAATATCGCACTTATAACAGATACAAAAGCTTCTCTCTATACAGTTTTTGACCTTGGAACAAACAAAGTTATAAAAACAATTCCAATCGATATTCCGGCAAATTCAATTGTTGTGACAAGCAAGATTAATAAAATTAATAAATAGTTTTAAGGATTAAAAATGACAAAATATTTTGATGAAACAACCGAAAATATCCTTGCAGGACTTGAAGAAACACAAAAGCAATTTTGGAATATTTCACGAGTTACGGCAGAATTTTTATACACCCTAATCAGAGCCGAAAAAGCTAAAAACGTTATCGAAGTCGGCACTTCAAACGGATATTCAGGGATTTGGCTTGGCAATGCCGTAAAATCAATCGGCGGTCACCTTACAACTATTGAGTTTTGGGACAAAAGACTTGATATTGCAAAAGAAAATTTTAAAATTTGCAAAGTCGACGATGCCATAACTACCCTAAAAGGTTCAGCTTTAGAGCTTTTGGAGGATTTACCGGAGGATTTTGTAATCGATTTGGCTTTCGTTGACGCAAACAAATCAGAATACATAAAATATTACGAAATCATTGACAAACATCTTAAAGTCGGCGGAATTATCGCCTGTGACAATGTTTTGTCTCACGAGGCAAAGTGTAAACCGTTTATAGATGCGATTAACGCCAATCCGAATTATGAAAACGTAATTCTTCCATTGCCTGCCGGCTTGTCACTCGCTCGAAAAATCAAAGCTTAGCAAACTTAGTAAAAAATTGGATTTTTATTTTGAAAAATTTCATGTTTATGCCATAATTTGAGTATGTGTAATAGCTATGAGGTGTGACAGAAAATATGGCAATGAATACTCCAAAACAAACAGCTCACTTGAAAAAAGAGATTTTAGTAAGACTTATCAAGGCTTATTTGAGCGACAATTTTGAAGAAAATACAAGGTTAATCCCTTATGATATGCGTCCAAAAGGAAGCGAAGTTCCTTACAGATGCTGCATTTATAAAGAAAGAGCAGTACTTAGAGACAGAGTAATCGCAGGACTTGGCTCTTCTATCGAAGAAACAGATGATAGCATTTTGTTATCAGAAGTTGCAAACACTGCTGAAAACCGCGAAACTCCGGAAGAACACCCATTGACAGTTTTAACAACTGCTTGTAAAGGTTGTGTTCCATCAAGAATTTACGTAACAGATTTGTGCCAAGGTTGTGTTGCAAGACCTTGCGAAAGCACTTGTAGGTTTGGCGCAATCTCAGTTCACGACGGCAAATCCCACATTGACCCAGAAAAATGTAAAAACTGCGGAATGTGTGCACAAGTTTGCCCTTATCAGGCAATCCAAAGAATTATCGTTCCTTGCGAAAACGCTTGCCCAGTAGGTGCAATCGCAAAAGACGATGACGGTCACGCAAGAATTGATTTTGACAAATGTATTTCTTGCGGTAAATGTGCATCAGCTTGCCCATTCGGCGCTGTTCACGAAAAAAGTCAAATTATTGATGTTATGAAAAACATCAAAGCAGGCAAAAAAGTTATCGCAATGATTGCTCCGGCAATGGTTGGTCAATTACCTTGCACAGCAACTCAGTTGAAAGAAGCAATTATGGAACTTGGTTTTGCTGATGTTTATGAAGTTGCTCAAGGTGCTGACATTACAAGCAAAAACGAATCAGAAGAATTTATTGAAAGAATGGAAAAAGGCGAAAAATTCATGACAACTTCTTGTTGCGCAGGTTACAATGAGCTTGTTGATAAGCATTTGCCGGAAATGAAACCATTCCGTTCTGACACAAAAACTCCGATGTATTACACAGCAGAAATCGTTAAAAAGGAAAATCCTGATGCAATAACAGTATTTTTCAGCCCTTGCGTTGCTAAAAAACGTGAAGCACTTAACAATTCTAACGTAGATTACGTTCTTAACTACGAAGAAATCGGCGCTTGGTTTACAGCAAGAGAAATCACTGTTGCAGACTGCAAAGACAGCGAGTTCACAACTCAATCATCTGCAGAAGCTCGTAACTACTGCGTAACAGGCGGCGTTGCAAAAGCTGTTCAAGCTCTAATTCCGGAAGGCGTTGAGGTTAAACCTGTTGTAATCGACGGTTTAACAAAACAATCAGTTAGAGATTTGAAAAAATACGCTAAAAACGGTGCTTGCGACTTGGGCAACCTAATCGAAGTTATGGCTTGTACAGGTGGTTGCTTGGGTGGAAACTCAACAGTAAACGCTTACAAACCGGCTTTGAAACAAGTTACAGCTTACGTAAACGAAAGCAAACCGTTTGCAGAAGTGCATAAGTAAATTTAATTTAAGTGAAAAGGTGAATAGTATTTAAGATACTAAGTTACTAGGGCACTAAGGCACTAAGTGCATTACAATTGAAAAGTCCCCTTAAGTGGGGATTTTTCAATTATAGATAAACAGTAGGTTGGGCATACTTGCCCAACAACATAAATCTGGCGGTATATACCGCAAATAAAAGACGAAAATCATGGACACAAAGAAGAGAAAAATTAGTATAATCGGGTCAACCGGCTCAATCGGGACTCAAGCGTTGGAAGTTATCGAAAAACTTCAAGACAAATTTGAAATTATCGCCCTAGCTGGCGGACACAATGTGGAATTATTGACAAAACAGGCGGAGAAATTTAAGCCAAAATACATTTGTCATAACAACCCATCATCGCCTTCTCCCCACTGTGGTGAGGAATACGAAGTTCTCTACGGTTCAAAAGGGCTTGAAAAAATATGTTCCGATAAAGAAAATGACATTATACTCGTTGCATGTTCTGGAAAAATCGGGCTAAGACCAACTTTGACAGCTATTAGAAACGGAATTGATATCGCACTTGCAAACAAAGAAACTCTTGTTATGGCTGGTGATATCGTTATGGCTGAAGCGAAGAAATATGGCGTAAAAATCGTTCCGGTAGACAGCGAACACTGCGCAATTCACCAATGCATAAAAGATATTAATCAAGTTGACAAGTTGATTATTACTGCATCTGGCGGTCCATTTCTTCACAAAATCGTTGATGATATGAAAAACGCAACGGTTGAACAGGCGCTTGCGCACCCGAGATGGAACATGGGCAAAAAAATCACCGTTGATAGCGCGACTTTGATGAACAAAGGGCTCGAAATCATTGAGGCGCATCACTTGTTTGGATTTGATTATGACGATATTGACGTTGTAGTTCACCCACAAAGTATTGTGCATTCTGCAATTGAATACGTTGATGGAAGCGTTATTGCGCAACTCGGACTTCCTAGCATGCATATTCCAATTCAGTACGCAATCACGTATCCTGAGCGCTTTGAGGGGATTAAATCAAAAAGTTTCAGCTTTGCAGAAATTGCTCATTTGGATTTTGAAAAACCCGATTATGAGAAATTTCCAACTGTTAAACTTGCTTATGAAATGGGTAAAACCGGTGGCACAGCAACAGTTTGCTTGAACGCTGCAAATGAAGAAGCCGTCTTTGCGTTTTTGGACGGAAAAATTAAGCTTTATAACATTTATGAAATTACAAAAAAAATGTGTGATGAACATAAAGTTATCAAAAATCCGACAATCGATGAGATTTTCGAGGTCGACAAAGAAGTTCGTGAAAAGACTAAAGAACTTATTTTGAAGTATGTAAAATAAATTTTATAAATTCATGACGGCGGGGTTGGTACCCCGCCCTACAAATAATAGATTCTGAATAGCAAGAATATTATGTATTCGCTAAATGCTCATACTAATATTCTAAGCTTTCAGAATGACGAGAGTAGCCACTACTTACGAAAAACATCTGTAATGTAACTGTCACTCCGGACTCCGATCCGGAGTCTTAAAAAAATCAAAAACAATTAACCCAGTTATTTTATTGCAATAAAATATTTATCTCATATAATATTAGTGTAAATTTCACAAAAATAAGGAGAATTTTTATTATGTCTAGAAAACCTATTATCGCAGGAAACTGGAAAATGAATTTATGCCAATCAGAAGCTAAATCAGTTTTTGAAGGCATTGCAAACTTTGTAAAAGATTACACAGCTCAAGAATTACCAACAGTTGTAATCGCTCCTGTATTCACATCAATTTGCGCAGTTCACTCTGTACAATGTGATTGCGGTTGCGGCGGAAAGAAAATTTCTATCGCTGGTCAAAACTGCCACTGGGAAAACTCAGGTGCATTCACAGGTGAAATCTCTGTTGAAATGTTGAAAGATGCTGGTTGCGACTATGTAATCATCGGACACTCTGAAAGAAGACAATACTTCTCAGAAACAGATGAAATGATTAACAAAAAAGCTAAAGCTATCTTGGCTGGTGGCTTAATCCCTATTATCTGCTGTGGTGAAACTCTTGAACAAAGAGAATCTGGCGTAACAGATAAATGGATTGCAGGTCAAATTAAAGCTGCTTTAGAAGGTATTTCTTCAGAAGATGTTGCTAAATCAGTAATCGCTTATGAACCAATCTGGGCTATCGGAACAGGTAAAACTTGTGATTCTGACGAAGCAAACAGAGTAATCGCTATGATTAGAAGCGTTGTTAAAGAAGTTGCTGGTGCAGAAGCTGCTGACGCTATCAGAATTCTTTACGGTGGTTCTGTAAAACCTGCTACAATTGAAGACCAAATGTCTAAATCAGACATCGACGGTGCTCTAATCGGTGGTGCTTCATTAAAAGCTGAAAGCTTGAACGAAATTATTGAAAAAACGATGAAAATGTCATTGGTTCATTAATTTTAAAGCTAAACAATTTTAAATAAGGTGTGGAAATAATTCCACACCTTATTTTTTTTAGGCTATAATACTTCTAAAAGGAAGTTTTTATGATTATACAGAATGCGAATGAAATTAAGAAAGTTTTGGAAAACGACGGCGTAATCGCTTATGTGACAGATACTGTGTGGGGGCTTGGTTGCCTTCCAACATCTGAAAAAGCCGTAAAAAAGATTTATGAAATAAAAAAACGTGAGGTACAAAAACCGCTCATTTTAATGTCAAATGAAACTTATAACCTGTTGGATTATGTCAAACCAATCCCTAAAATCGGTTGCAGGCTTATCAAAAAATATTTCCCTGGAGCACTCACAATTGTTACCGAAAAAAGTGAGCAGACACCTTACTACATAACTTCCAACATGGAAACAGTTGGGATAAGAGTACCGGATAACGAAGTTTTTAAAGAGATTTGCGAAATCGCACCTAATCACGTACTTGCAACGACAAGTGCAAACCTTTCGCATCAGCCGTCAGCAAAGACTTATGAACAGGCATTAGAAAATATGACAGGACTTGCAGATTTGATAATTCCAGATTACGGACATATCTGTAAAGGGCTTGAATCAACTGTTGTCGGCGTGTTTTCTGATGCAGATGAAGTCAAAATCTTTCGCCAAGGCGCAATTGTGATTGATATGGAAAGTGAATAAGTTCATTTCAGTAGGAAAGCAGGTTGGGTATACTTGTCTAATATCATAAATTTATAAACAAGATTCTGAATAAGGCGGAAATCTATGCTATATGCTAGATTTTCAGTCTTTTCAGAATGACGATTAACATAGTTACCATTTTGATAAACCAATTACACCATAACTGTCACTCCAGACTACGATCCGGAGTCTATAACAAATTCCACATTGTATTGTTGGAACTTCTACCCCAACTTCTGCAATCTTTTATTTATTTGCGAATGAATTCTGTTTGCACGATATAAATAATTCGTCAATTTCTCATAATTTGCTTTGGTTTCACCATACGGCACTTTCATCGCAATAAGCTCGTCTACATTGGCATTTATGCTCGTCAATGTTTCCAAAGAATCACTCATGTCGAAAATCGACTGAACCCTTTTAGACATCTTTGCAATAATTCGTCTTGAAACAAATCTGGCAAGCCTTTTTATCGGTGACAAGCGAACTTTTGGCTTTTTATTATGAGCAACTACATCGGTCAATTTTTCCGCAAGTCCACGCTTTGAATACTGTTCTTTTAAATCTGCAATCTCATTTTCAAGCTGTTTCGCCTGAATTTTCAAATCCATTACATCTAAAAGTTTTCCCAAAAGTTCTGCACCTTTAAGCTTGTTATTTATCGCTTCCAGCGCTTCTTCTTTCTCAGTAATCAAACATTCCAACTTCAAAGTTTTATCGTCTAAATCCTTGAACGAATTGTTGTTCAAGATATTTTCGTCGATATCATTCAATCTTCTAAAATTGTTTTGGAATAAATTTTCTGTCATGACAATATTTTTAAAACCTGTGAATTTTAAATTTTGTTATATTACTCGATTGTGTAAACTTTTTTGTAATAAAGAATTGCGCCAACTGCCGTCAAAATTATGTTTGGTGCCCAAGCTGCCAAAAATGGCGACAAAGTACCTGCTTCGCCGAACGAAATAGAAAGCGCTCTTATCAAATAGTATGCAAAAATAATCAAAATACTAAACAAGAACCCTCGGTTGTAACGTACTCTAGGAGGCGTAATCGCAAGTGGCACTCCAATTAGAACCAATGCAATTGTCGTCAAAGGCAACGCCAATTTGTCATAAAGCTCGATACGAATTGAATTTCTTTCCTGTTCTTCAAGTTGGTTATTTTTGATATATTTAATCAATTTTGAAAAATTCATTTCCTTTGCAACATTTTTGTTCAACTCTTTTGACATATCAAGTCCAAATTTTACAACAGACTTGTCAAATAGAGTCGTGTTAAGGATTTTTCCGTTGTCGCCAACTGTATAAACAGCACCTTTTTCAAATCCCCAACCTTCCGGAGAAGTTTTTCCCTCATCTGCCTGAAGAACTTGAATAGTACCTTCTTTTGACGTATCCAAAACCGTAATGTTATGCAAAGTCTTGTTTTCGCAAAAACCAACATAAAATAGACGTTTAATACTTCCACCGTCGTTCAATTCCTTGAAAACGAAGTTCTGTTTGCCTTCCGGAATATTTTTTTGTCCCAAAGACCATAACGCCAAGTCTTTTGACTGCTTAGTCATTACAGGAACAATACTTTCATTAATTATAAACGAACAAACAGACATAATTAGCGCAAACACGAAAATCGGCTTAGCGATACGATTTAAGCCAATGCCGCACGCTCTCATAACAGTAATTTCAGACTTCAAACTCAATCCGTTCAAAGTCATTACAGTTGCGAGCAAAACGCCCATTGGAATAGTCATTACAATTACTTGCGGAAGATTTAGAATAATCATCATCAATGCCACATTAAAAGGAATTCCGAACAACGAAATCTGCTTAATCAGCGTAATGAACGTATCTGACGCAAAAATAATTGACGTAAACACGCAAACACCCATTATGAACATTTCAATAATTTGTTTCAAAATGTACTTGTCTAACAGCGTCATTGCGCCTGAAAACGGTTTTTCTTCTTTAATAATTGTATCTGACATAATATAATGTTACCCGAAATAAATTTATTTATCAAACTCAATCAAGACTTTTAATGTATTTTTCTCTTTGTTTTTTTCAAAGGCCTCAATCGCATCATCTGCCTTGAATTTTGCAGAAATCAGCGGAGAAAAATCAACCTTTTCTGACGCCAAAAGTCTTAGTGCAGGTGGAAATTGTCCGCATCTTGAGCCCAAAACAGTGATTTCATCAATTACGATAGGAGCAAGATTGAATTCTTTTGACGCTGCAACCGTACTTTTCAAAACCAAGACTCCACGAGGTTTTGTCAATGCCAAAGCTGTTTCAAACCCTGAAATAGAGCCTGTTGCCTCAACTACAACATCGTATATTTTTTCAATTTTCAAATCTGAAAGAAGTTTTGTCTTAACTCCTTGTGCTTTTGCAATATCAAGTTTGTTTTCATGCTTTCCAACAAGCGTAACGTCGTAATTCTGTGCATTCAATGTCAAAGCTGTGATTAGTCCGAGCTTCCCATCTCCAAGCACAATAACTTTTTCCATAGGTTTTATATGCAATTGTTCCGTAATTTCACAAGCTGCCGCCAACGGTTCAACAAACACAGCTTGCTCATCAGTAACATTTTCAGGAACTTCAAAAAGCGTTTCCAACGGCATCGTGAAATATTCCGCAAAAACACCATCTTTTCGCCAAATTCCAAGCGTGTGTCTATCAGGACAATGACGATAAAGTTTTTCTGCGCAATACGGGCAATCAGGCTTTTTGCAGCCGTAACTAATTTCTGCAACAACTCTTTTACCCAAAAGCGATTTATCATCATCATTAATTTCTTCAACAACGCCAACAGCCTCGTGCCCCAAGACTCCAACGTAGCCCATATAACCTTTTGTAATCTCAAAATCTGTATTACAAATTCCGGCAAGAGTTACTCTCACCAACGCTTCCCCTTTTTGAGGAACCGGTTTTTTATAATCATTTACTAATTTTAATTCTTTATCAAAAACAATTGCTTTCATTTTTCTCTCCTTGTTAAGTTTATTTTATCACAGATAATTTTTGTTATATAATCTTTTTATGAACATATTACAAGAATTTGACACAATTGCGGCAATCGCAACCCCAATAGGTACAGGTGGCGTCGGAGTTATCAGAATTTCCGGCGATAGAAGTTTTGAAATCACAGACAAAATCTATTCAAGACACAATCTTGAGGCGGGTAAAATTTCACACGGCTGGATTTTAGACAGCGATAAAAAAATCGACGAAGTTATAATTTTGCCATTCAAAAATCCACACAGTTACACAGGTGAGGACGTTATCGAAATTCACTGCCACGGCGGAATTAACGTTGTCCGTAACATTCTTGACGTTGTTTTAAAAAATGGGGCAAGAATGGCTGAACGTGGCGAATTCACAAAACGTGCTTTTTTGAACAAAAAAATGGACTTATCCCAAGCAGAAGCTGTTGCAGATCTAATTCATGCCAAAACCAAAGATTTTGCCAAACAATCGGCGAAAAATCTTTCAGGTGTTTTGGGCATAAAAATTAAAGAAATTCGTGGCGATATTTTTAATGTTTTGTCAAAAATCATTGCAGGAATTGATTTTCCGGAAGATGTTGTCGAACCTGAATACAACTATTTGATTTCAGAATTTGAAAAAGCAAAAGAAAAAATAGACAAAATTTTAGCCTCTGCAAATTCTTCAAACATAATGCGACAAGGTATTAAAATTGCAATTGTCGGCAAACCGAATGTCGGGAAATCATCTCTATTCAACACTTTGCTTAATGTAGAACGTGCAATCGTAACGGATATCGCTGGAACAACCAGAGATGTTTTAACAGAAACTCTTGACTGGGACGTTGCAATTACGCTTGTCGACACAGCCGGAATTCGTGACAATGACGAAGTTGGCAAAGTTGAAGAAATCGGTATTGAATTTTCTAAACAATCAGCCGACGAAGCAGATCTAGTCTTGTTCTTGTACGACGCTTCAAAAGGAATTTTGGAAGATGACAAGGCTATTTTGGATTTAATTAAAGACAAAAAACACATAGTTATTGCAAACAAAGCAGATTTAGTAACAGAACGAAAGCCTGACGTGTTCTATCTTTCAACGGTTAGTAAAGAGGGCTTGGACGAACTCAAAAACAAAATTAAAGAGGCGTCTTACAATTTCTCGCTTGAAGATACCGAATTTGTCACAAATAACCGCCAACAGGATTGCCTGATAAAATGTCGTGAAAGCCTTGTTCAAGCACTTGATGCCGCAAAAATTCACCAACTTCAAGATTTGATTTCGATTGATTTAAAATCTGCACTTTTATACCTTGATGAAATTACCGGTGAAGTTATCACAGACGACATTTTGAACAATATTTTTGATCATTTTTGTATAGGGAAATAGATAAATTAAGCATCTTGGCATCTACCACTACGCTTTTTCATCATCAAAATTATCATCAACCGGTTCAATCGGCGCTTTGTTGTTTCGGTACAAGTAATACAGATACATGTCCCAAAGCAGGAATACCGTATTCATTATATACAGCCAAAATACCCAATCCATATCATCAAGCACTTTATGGGCGATTCCACAAACGTAACCCAACAAAATTAACATCGAAAAATGGATACTTTTCCCATGTACGCATTTACATTTATAGGTTTTTAGTGCTGCAACAGGCCAGCTAATTCCAAAACATACCATCATTCCGGCTTCATATACACTCATTATTTTCTCCTCTATTCTATAATTTCATAATACTATATTACATCGTGAATTTTATTTGGATATAAAAATTTTATTAAAAATTCTTCTTGCCTCGATTTGCTTTTGGTATTATACTAAAATTATGAAAAACGTTAGACAAACAAACATAAATATCCACAGAGATAGCTGGGTTGAGATTAATTTAGAAAACATTTCGCACAATATGCGTGCAATCAGAAAAAACACTCCAAAAGACGTTAAACTTTTGGCAGTCGTAAAAGCAGATGCTTATGGGCATGGTTCCGTAATGATTGCACCAACGCTTCTTGCGTCGGGTGCGGATATGCTTGGTGTTGCATCAATTGATGAAGGCGTTGATTTAAGACAAGCAAAAATAAATTGTGAAATTCTTGTTTTAGGTGCAGTTCCTGTTTGGGCAGTAGAAACAGCGGTTAAATCAGATATCACAATCGCAATTTTCTCAAAAGAGCATCTTGAAGCTTGCAAACAGGCTTACGAAAGAACCGGAATAAAGCCGAAAGTTCACGTAAAACTCGACACAGGAATGAACAGAATTGGAGTTTCTGTTGATGATGCAGTTGATTTCATAAAAAAAGTTCGTGAGGCTGACTACCTTGATTTTAGAGGAGTTTTCACTCACCTTGCAAATGCAGAAATCAGAGAAAAAACTCAAATTCAAATCGACAGATGGAACAAAGTTATTTCTCAAATTGACACAAAAGGCTTGTTATTGCATATCTTAAACACAGCCGGAGCAATGTGTTACGATGTTCCAAATTCCAACATGCGTCGTGCGGGTATCGGGATTTATGGGCTTTATCCTGATTTGCCATCTGATGGAGAAGTTAAAAAGCCTGATTTGAAACCTGTTTTGTCATTAAAAGCGAGAATTGTAAACATTCACGAGGCAAAAGACGGCGAAGGCGTAAGTTACGGTCACACATTTACGGCACATGGCACACGCAAAATTGCAACAGTTCCATTGGGTTATGCAGATGGGGTTCCAAGAGGACTTTCCAACAAAATCAATGGGGTTTTGCATGGCAAAGAAGTTCCGCAAATCGGCAACATCACAATGGATCAAATGATGTTCGACATAACAGGCGTAGATGCAGAACTAGGCGATGTAATCACCGTATTAGATGAAACTCATTCAATCGATGAATGGGCAAAAATCCTCGGAACAATCAATTACGAGCTCACATGCCGGTTGAAAGTAAGATTGCCGAGGGTGTACACGAGGTAAGTTACTCGGTTACTAAGGCACTAAGATCTTATAAAAGTGAATAAGGCAATAAGAGAATAGGTGAATAAGTTCATTACAGGTGCTATCGCACCAAAGCATATTCTTGAGCGGAGCGAACTATATGCACTTATTCACTTATTCACCTATTCTCTTATAAGTCAAGTAGGTTGGGCATACTTGCCCAACAATAAATAAAAAAGTTTAAAAAGGGGTTAAAAATGACACAACAATTCGATTTAGGAATAATAGGCGGTGGACCTGCCGGATATACAGCAGCTTTTCAAGCACGAGCAAAGGGGCTTTCGGTCGTTATGTTTGAAAAAGACAAAGTCGGCGGAGTTTGCCTAAATAGAGGCTGTATCCCAACAAAAGCGATTTTACACTCAGCAGAACTTTACGAAGAAATTAAATCCGCTCAAGATTTAGGAATTACAGCTGAAAATCTCTCTTTTGACTACTCAAAAGTCGTTGAGCATAAAGACAAAGTGGTTGAAAAACTTAGAAAATCATTGGCACTTTCTTTGAAAAACGCTGGTGTTGTTGTAGTTAATGCAGAGGCAGAAGTTTGCAACCCTCAACCGTCACTTCGTGACACCAACGCAATTTCTAAAAAAGGAATTGAGCAGATTTGTGCTAACGGAGAAATTTATGAGTGTGCAAGAGTTATTACTGCAACAGGCTCAAAACCACGTGATTTTGAGGGGCTTCGATTTGACCATGAATTTATTCTTTCATCAGACGACATTTTAGAGTTAAAAACTTTACCTAAAAGCATTGTTATAATCGGTTCCGGAGCGATTGGAATTGAATGGGCAAGAATTTTATCAGCGTTTGATGTCGAAGTAACGGTTGTCGAAATGGCAGAACATCTTTTGCCACTTGCAGATATTGAGGTTTCCAAAAGAGTTGAAAGAATTTTCAAATCAAAGAAAATCAAATTCTACACATCAAACGGTGTTGAAAAAGTCGAAAATCGAACCGTAACCCTAAAATCAGGCGAAGTTTTGACGCCAGAACTTGTTCTTTTGGCAACCGGCAGAACCCCACAACCTATTGAAAACGCAGAAATTTGCATCGGTGATGCGTGTGGAAAAATTCAACTTGCCCACTTTGCAATAAAACAAGCTGTTGCAGAAGTTTCTGGAATTGAGTTTAATGAAAGCCTTGTACCATCGGTGGTTTATGGTTGTCCTGAAATCGCTTGGGTCGGAAAACGCGAGCAAGATTTGGAAGAAGGGAGTTATAAAAAATCAAACTTGCTGATTTCTGCACTCGGCAAATCGCATTGTGACAACTGCTCTGATGGGTTTATCAAAATTCTTTCTCAAAACGGCAAAATCATTGGAGCACATATTGTTTCCAAAGAAGCTGCTTCGCTTATTCAAGAAATTACAATCGCAATGCAAAATAACGTAACCGTTGACGATTTGAAAAAAGTTTGTTTTGCCCACCCAACTTATTCTGAAGGAATCTTTGAATGTTTGTTTAGGCTTTAAAACAAGTTGCTTGTAAATTTTTATTAAGTTGGTGACAAAAATTCTTATTTATAAGCTTTTTAGCAATCGAAAGGAATAATATTATGCCAGTTGATTTTATTGCTAAAAAAGGGTCTCAATTAGCTCAAAGCAGTATTTTAAAGTCTACTCAACATTTTAATTTTAATACACAAGGAATAAAATATATACCTAAACAACCTACAAGTGATGTTGGTGAAACCTCTGTTCAGCAATTGCATAAAATTGCCTCAATGAGAAAAGCCGGAGCAACTCAAGTTGAAATCGCAGAACGCTTAGGTATCGGCAGAGCAACTATACAAAGAGTTTTGAAAACCCACTTGTCAGGTGTAATCCCTGAAGATAAAAAATTTCTTAAAGGAGTCAAAGCTTATTTTTCCGCCAAAACACCAGAAGGAAAAAATAAAGCGTTTAATGCAGTTGATCCATTTTTACAAAAAATAGCCAAAGAAAAATATGAAATGCAAAAAAATTGCTCCTACGATGACTGCCTACAAGACTTACGCTTAAACTTTGTAAATGTTACAAACAAAAATGCCAAAAATCCAAATTTGAAAATTAGTAAATTCCTTTATGAATTTAAACAAAATGCACTTAAACCGACAGTAGCACCTGAAAAACCAATTCGTATTCAACTTAGCGAACTTGAAAAAGATGGAAGCCCTATTGCAAAAACAGATTTGGGCATTAAGGAATTTGAAAACAATGATTACAAATTTGAACAAATCCAAAATTCCGGTTTATCTGACAGAGAACGCGTAATTGCTAATTCACTGACAAAAAATAAAACGCTCGAAGAAATCGGAGATTCTTTATGGCTAACAAAAGAAAGAGTTAGGCAAATTATTGTTAACAAAATTGTACCTAAAATGGAAACCTTCAAAGATTTGCCTAAAAAACCAAAACCATTGCAATAGTAATAAATTAAAAAGCACTATTTCAAAAAATTGAAATAGTGCTTTTTAATACTTTAGCCTAAACCCTAAATAGAGCCTGTCCAGAAAGGAACTTTCCCAAAATTCCAATATGTATTTGTTGGATTTTGATCTCTGCGGCGGAAAATTCTTTTTCTTTTCACTTTTGTTTCACTAACTTGTTTTGTACCATCTTGAGAAACCTGAACTTCAGATGTTGTTTCTACACGTGAACCAGGAATTTCATAAATCTCTGCATAAGCACAACCTGCAAAGCATAATAGGCATAAAATTGTCATTAATTTTTTCATGGATTTTTACTCCTTCATTAGTTTTCATACTTGTTTAATTACATTATACCGTTTTAAGTCATGAAAATCAATATTTTTGCTATATAATTTAAAATATGAAAAGAAGATTACCTGATTATTTGAAAAGACCGATTATTGACACAGACAAAACTCGCACTGTCAGAAAAATTTTAAAGACAAAATGCCTAAACACAGTTTGTGAAAACGCACGTTGCCCTAACAAAAACGAGTGTTACACAAAAAACACCGCAACTTTTTTAATTATGGGTGGCGACTGCACAAGAAATTGCAAATATTGTAACATTACTTGCGCAAAACCAAAACCACTCGATCCACAAGAGCCAAAACATGTCGCAGAAGCAGTTCAAGCATTGGGGCTAAAATATGCTGTCATCACCTCTGTAACTCGTGATGACTTGGCTGATGGCGGAGCAGAACACTTTGCAAATTGTATTTATGAAATCAGAAAAATTTGCCCTGACACAAAAATCGAAATCCTTACTCCAGATTTTAAGGGCGACAAAAACAGCCTTGATTTAATTATAAAAGCGCACCCTGATGTTTTTAATCACAATATTGAAGCCGTCAGAGATATTTTTAAAACTGTTAGACCACAAGGAAACTATAATTGCTCGCTTGAAGTTTTGAAATACGTGAAAGAAAACAGTAATATTTTGACAAAATCAGGGCTAATAATAGGGCTTGGAGAATCTTTTGAGCAAATTGAACAAACACTTGTTGACTTAAAAAACGTAGGCTGCGATATTGTCACAATCGGTCAATATATTCAGCCATCAAAACAACACCTTGAAGTTGCAAAATATTACACTCCCCAAGAATATGATGAGCTAAGGGCTTTAGCTAAAGAAGTAGACATAAAAAATTACCAAATCGGTCCTCTTGTCAGAAGTTCTTATCGTGCAGCAGAATTGGTTTAAATAGATTTTATATGTCAGATAGCGCCTAACCTCTAAACCTAAATAGTTCAATTAAATGATTTAATATTAATAAGCTGATGTAATATAGAATTAGGGTAAGCCCTTAAACCTCCAATGTGCTTACGACTTGTATGTGACTAACAGGGCAGGAAGGAGGTTTTATGGAATATGAGCTAATCATCAAAAAAGCTCTAGTATGCCTAGAGCTTTTAATAAAATTAAGGGGTGACAAGTTGGTTAAGTTATACGGAGCTTAGCCAACTCCCTTATATATTCATTATAACTCATTTTCTAAAAATTTCAAGTCCATGTCTTGGTTGCCCAATACGAATTTGTAACAATACCTATTTTCAAGGCGCAGCAAAACTTTTCCCTAATTCTTGACTCAACACTTTCAGCACGTAAAATAAAACTTGTATATAACCGAAGGGAGTATAGAAAATGTTGGATCGTATACAAGTAACAAAAGAAGTAGAAGAAATGTGCTTCGTAAGACGTGGCGTTAAAGGCGAGCCTGCTCCTATCCCTCAAGAAGGCGATTGGACAAAAGTTAAAGAAATTAAACAAATTTCAGGCTTGACTCACGGTTGTGGTTGTTGTGCTCCACAACAAGGTACTTGCAAATTAACTCTTAATGTTAAAGATGGTATCATTCAAGAAGCACTTGTTGAAACAATTGGTTGTTCAGGTATGACTCACTCTGCTGCTATGGCTGGTGAAATCCTTCCTGGTAAAACTTTGTTAGAAGCTCTTAACACAGACTTAGTTTGTGACGCTATCAACGTAGCTATGAGAGAATTGTTCTTGCAAATCGTTTATGGTAGAACTCAAACAGCTTTCTCTGATAACGGATTGCCTGTTGGCGCTGGTCTTGAAGACTTAGGTAAAGGTTTGAGATCTCAAGTTGGTACTATTTACTCAACAAAACAAAAAGGACCTAGATACCTTGAATTGGCTGAAGGTTATGTTCTTGAACTAGGACTTGACAAAAATGATGAAATCATCGGCTACAAGTTCGTTCACATGGGCAAATTCATGGACGCTGTAAAAAAAGGTATGGATCCAAAAGAAGCTCTTGAAAAATTCACTAGCACTTACGGCAGATTTGCTGAAGCTGTTAAGAAAATCGACCCAAGAGTTGATTAATTTTCTCTCTATCCTCGCCCTTTGAGGGAGAGGACGTAGTCGTTCGTGAGCGGTTAGCGAGCGTTACGAATACGGGTGAGGGGTGTTAATAACGTATTTAATCAATAACAATTAAGAGGAAAATAAAATGACAGTAAAATTTGAAGGACAAGACAGACGTCAAGCTAAATTGAGCAAAGTTTTACCTGAATACGGCTTCAAATCACTAGAAGAAGCTCAAGAACTTTGTAAATCAAACGGTATTGATGTTGAAGCTATTGTTAAAGGAATTCAGCCTATCGCATTTGATAATGCTGTTTGGGCTTATACATTAGGTGCTGCTATTGCACTTAAAAAACAAGCTGCAACTGCTGCTGATGCAGCAAGTTTGATTGGTGAAGGTTTGCAAGCATTCTGCGTACCTGGATCAGTAGGTGATACAAGAAAAGTTGGTATCGGTCATGGTAACTTGGCTGCTATGCTTTTGAGAGAAGAAACAAAATGTTTCTGTTTCTTGGCTGGTCACGAATCTTTCGCTGCTGCTGAAGGTGCTATCGGTATCGCAAGAAACGCTAACAAAGTTAGAAAAAATCCTTTGAGAGTTATCTTGAACGGTCTTGGTAAAGACGCTGCTTATGTAATCTCAAGAATCAACGGTTTTACATCAGTTGAAACTCAATACGATTACAAAACTGGCGAATTGAAAGTTGTTAAAGAAACTAGATTCTCAGATGGAGAAAGAGGCGAAATCAGATGCTATGGTGCTGATGACGTTTCTGAAGGTGTTGCTATTATGATTAGCGAAGGTGTTGACGTATCAATCACTGGGAACTCAACTAACCCAACTAGATTCCAACACCCAGTAGCTGGTACTTACAAAAAATGGTGCTGGGAAAATGATAGAAAATACTTCTCAGTAGCATCAGGTGGTGGTACAGGAAGAACATTGCACCCAGATAACGTAGCTGCAGGTCCTGCATCTTACGGTATGACAGATACAATGGGTAGAATGCACGGTGACGCTCAGTTCGCTGGTTCATCATCAGTTCCTGCTCACGTAGAAATGATGGGTATCATCGGTATGGGTAACAACCCTATGGTTGGTGCAACTGTTGCTGTTGCAGTAGCTGTTGATCAAGCTCTTCGCAAATAATTAAACAATTAATTTGCATATAAATAAAAACCAGTCCTTTTAATTAATGGGCTGGTTTTTTATTTTATAATCCCTGCTGTTTGATTTTCTGTCTTTTCAGAATGACGACTTTGTAATTTTTCTGTAACGACCTTAGTGCCCTAGTATCTTAGTATCCTAGTAACTTGACGAAACAGACTTGGCATCTGAATTTCATTTAGCTTCCTTGCTTCCTAACTCCAATATCCAAATTATGAAATATTGTAAACATTTTCTCTTCATGCACTTGTCAAAAAATCATGTTCAGTAAAAAATACATGCGGGAAGGACTAAAAATATGATAGTAGGAAGAATAACGTACGACAGCACAAGACAACGACAAAAGCAAGTGGGAAATCTATCCCCAAATCAAGTGCCCCTTTCTTCCAAGTTCATGTCATCAAAAAATTTAATAAATGAGAGACCTTTAAAAAGTAATCTAAACGATTTATCTTTTAAAGGTCTTTCTTTTAGTGGAGCAGAAAATATTCAACAAACTCCGCAAAACCAACCTACTCAACCAGCTAAAAATAAAACGAAAAAAGAAGATAAGCTAAAACCGCTTATTGCAATGTTTGGAACCCTTGCCGGAATTGGTTTGCTTTTGAGATTTGCACCTAGCTACAAAAGCGTTGGAGAATACAGCGTAAATGAGTTTTTGCAGTTCTCTAAAAAATATATGGGAATTACAAAGGACAAATTTGGCAAACCTGTTGAATCTTCAATCGGGCAAGAGCTTTTGGAACACGTAAAAGAATCTCAATTAACCAATAACATGGTAAAAATTGATGGCGACAAAATTTCTTTCCAGAAGAAAACAGTTCCTCAATTGATTTGGGACGGTTTGGTTTATCCATTCAAAATTTTACCTGCTGACATCTTGAACGGAACTGTTCAATTTATCGGAAAAATTAAACCGTTCAAAGGCTGGGCTCAAAATACATTAGACAAACCTTTGTTCAAAAATATCAGACAGCGTTCAAAAGTTGATGCACAAACAAACTCTCTTCGTGGATTGTTTGAAACAATGAAGAGTTTGAATGGCAAACCGGAGGACGAAATTGCATCAACAATGTTCCAACGCTCAGTCAAAATGTTTGACCCTAAAACAGGAAATTATGACACAAAACACGAACGTTCACTAAACAGACTTGTTTCAGGCTTGCCACCCGCAATCTTCCTTGCAAACGATGCTTACAACTTGTCAAGAATGATGGACGATGATAAGCAAGCTGCAACTCATGAACAAAAAGTCAGATTTAAACAGGAAATGGCTCGTATCGGCTTTAACGCATATATCACATTGGTTACACTCGGCGCTTTAAACAAATACATCAACAATTCCAAAATGGGAATTATGATGATGACAGCGTTGACAACATTGACAACAGAAGCTTTCTCTCGTGTAATCAATGGCAAACATATTACAAGATTGACTCCAGAAGAAGCTCGCAAAGAAAACGCTAAAAACAATGCGCCGGAAGCTCAAATTAAGCCGGAAGTTTCTTTCAAAGCAGCAGAAGCTCCAAAAACAGAAAAAGCAACAAACAGTGCATCAACCACAAAACCAGAACAAATAACTAAAACTAATACCCCAAATGCAAAAGCAACAGAGTCAAAAGACGACAAAGGAAAAGCTCAAAAACCATTGCTTTCACTTGGCACAATTGGCAAAGCTGTCGGAACAATTATCGCAGGTGGATTTGCAATAAAAGGCGCAAGAAAAATTAGTGCAGTCGATAACGCTTGGAAATCTTTCTCAGGATTTTTCACAAAACATTACAACAAATTAACTCAAATTGAAGATTATAAACTACCTCAAGAAGAATTTAACAAAATCACAAAAGCGCTTGAGGATAACGGTTTTGAGACACTTGCAGACAAATATAAAACCGTAGCAGCAAAACATACAAATGTCACAGAAAAAACTATCAGCCTAGGTGTTAAAGATAGATGGTCTAAACCATATATAAATTTTGTACTCGCTCCATTCAAATTCATCTGGAAATATGGAACTTTACCATACAAAATGGCAAATGATGCGGTAGAAATGGTCGCAAAATTATTCTCAAAAAGCGCACCAAAAGCTGTTGCTAAAAAGCCTGATGAACTTTCCGCTCTAGCAAAGAGTGTTGACAACATTCAAGATATGGCAGATAAATATGCTGATGGCAGTATTACCAAAAAACAATTCCACGATTATGTAACAGATAATACATTGAAAGCATTCAACGTTGATACAATGTCAAACGTTTCAAACAGCGAACTTTCTAACATTGCAAAAACCGCAGCTCTTGCCGCAACTATTTGGTTCTTGATGACAGATAACTACAACATGGTTATGTTGAAATCAAACGGTAACGACGTTGAAGGCGCAAAAACTAAATTTAAAGAAAGATTTGTTCAGGAAGGCTCAAGATTGTTCTACCAAACATTATTGATTGACTTGTTCAACACAACATTGAGCAAGCAATATCACAAATCATTGTTCGGCATGAGTTGGATTACCTTGACAAATACAACAATCGGCGAATGGTTGACAAGAAAATCTGTCGGTGTACCGGTTGGAACACATTCTCGTGACCAACTTCTTGCAATCGAAGAAAAACAAGAAAAAGCAACAGGCTTTACAAGAAAATATTATGACTTTATGAAACGCTTGACCGGCAAACGTTCAATCAAAACTTACGAAGTAGCTCAAAATACAGCTCCACAAGATGCCAAAAAGGTTTCCTAAATAAACTGATTAAGAAAAATTTTTACCCCTCTTTTACAAATTTCATGTTTTTTGTATTATATTCTTAGAAATATATCGAATGATATAGAAAGAAGGAGAATACAACATGAAAAAATCTATCAATGATTTAGGTGACGTAAAAGGCAAACGCGCTCTTGTTAGAGTTGACGTAAATGTTCCTCTTGACGAAAACCACAACGTAACAGATGACACAAGAATTCAAGCTATTGTTCCTACAATTAAAGCTTTGAAAGAAAAAGGTGCAAAAATTATCCTTATGGCTCACTTGGGCAGACCAAAAGGAGAATGGAAAACAGAATTTTCTCTTGAACCTGTTGCAAAATATATGTCAAAAGTTTTGGGTGAAGACGTATTGTTCGTAAAATCACCTGTTGGCGAAGGCGCAGACAAAGAATTGGAAACTTTGAAAGACGGACAAGTTGCTTTGTTGGAAAACATTCGTTTCTACAAAGCTGAAGAAGCTAAAGATGATGACATGACATTTGCAGAAGAACTTGCTAAACTTGGCGATTTCTACGTAAACGACGCTTTCGGCGCTGCTCACAGAAAACACACTTCAACTGCAAAAGTTGCTCATATCTTGAAACCTGCTGTTGCTGGTTTGTTGATGGAAAAAGAAATCAGATGCCTATCACAAGCACTTGATAACCCAACTCGTCCATTCACAGCAGTAGTTGGCGGTGCAAAAGTTTCTTCAAAAATCGGTGTTTTGGAAAACTTAATTGACAAAGTTGACAACCTAATCATCGGCGGTGGCATGGCTTATACATTCGTAAAAGCTAACGGCGGCAAAATCGGTAACTCAATTTGCGAAGACGACCAAATGGACGTTGCAAAAGCTATTGAAAAGAAAGCTGCTGATAAAGGTGTTAAAATCGTTATGGCAACAGATGTTTTGGCTGCTGATGACTTCTCAGGAAACGGCACAAACAAAGTTGTTTCAATCAACGAAATTCCAGACGGATTTGAAGGTGTAGACGCTGGTCCTGATAGCCAAAAAGCTTTCGCAGAAGTAATCAAAAATTCAAAAACTATTTTGATGAACGGACCTGTTGGTGCCTTCGAAAACCCTAAATTCGCAGAAGGCACAAAAGCTGTATTGCAAGCAATTGTTGATGCAACTAAAGCTGGTGCAGTTTCTGTAATCGGTGGTGGTGATTCAGTTTCTGCTGCTAAGAAATACTTCAAAGCAGAAGACTTCACTCACGTATCAACAGGTGGCGGTGCTTCTCTTGAATTTATCGAAGGTAAAGTACTTCCAGGTGTTGCAGCACTTGATGAAAAATAAGATATTTTAAAAATATTTTTGCACAACGGGCTTGCCTTATGGCAAGCCCGTTGTGTTGAGTATTAATCCTGAATCTCTTATTAATTATTTATTATTATGTCCTACGCGGACGGCGGGAACTTTTTATGGAAAAAGTTCCACAAAACCAGCCACACGCTTCATTCACTAATAACTTGTAAGCTCGACTTGAAACAGCCTAACTCGCTATATACATGTAAAACAGATTACAAAGTCGTCATTACGAGCGAATAGCGAAGTAATCCAGCCTATTAAATAACTTTCCCGCTCAAACAAAGGCTGTTTTTGTTGCCTGTTTCGCTAACAAGTTATTGCTCATTTTGCTATCGTGGCAATTTGACTTCGTAATCAATTATAGTTACTATTTTTTCGTCATTCTGAAAAGGCAGAAAACCTAGCGTTTAGCGTAGATTTTCGCCTTATTCAGAATCTATTTAATTTAAGTTGAGTTTTTAACAATATAATTTCTCAAAATTAATAAAATATTCCCTACTCCTCACCGTTTACAGTCGTCATGTTTATAACCAACGCCAAGAACGCAAGTACAATTGAACCTAAGAACGCTGACAAAAATCCATTGACTTCAAACCCTGGAGAAAGGTATCCCGCAAGCATTAAAAGGAATGAATTTATAACCAATGTAAAAATTCCGAGAGTTAAAATATTTATCGGCAGAGTAATAAAAACGATTAACGGTCTGACAAAAATATTAATCAGTGCAATAATCACTGTCACAAGCATTGCGCTTTGAAAATTTTCTACACTAATTCCAGGAACAAGCCACGCCGTAAAAATTACAGCCAACGCAAACAAAATCCATCTTAATAATAAAACCATAATTTTTCCTTTCTTAAATTGTCTTTATTTTAAAAGATTATGAAAAATTTTTCATTGCACAAAAGCATTACTCTTGCTAAAGTTCATATTTATATGTATAATAATTCTTGATAAAATAGGAGAAATTATATGAAAGACAAAATTTTAAACGCATTAATGATTATTATTCTTGTTGTATTGGCAATAAATATTGCAACAGAAGAGCCAACAACAGACAGATACGAAGTTGTTACAGGCAACAATATGTTGACAATCCTTGTTGATAAACAAACAGGAGAAACTTGGAGAAATTGTATTTGCGGCGAAAAATCAAATGTTCCTGGTTGCTGGGAAAAAATGATTACAATTAATCCTGAAGAATTCAACAAACCGATTGGCGAAGCAAAATCAATGAAAAAAATGATAGCATTGCAAAAACGCCAAGCAAAACTTCAAGAAAAAATGAATCCGGCACCACAACCGGCTCCTCAACTTCCACAAAAATAAAGAAGTCAACTAAAATTATAATTAGACAACAAAAATTAAAAAAGGAAAATTATGTATTATCAAGGATTAATCAACACTTTTAGAGAATATTTGCCGGTTTCTGAAAAAACTCCGGTAGTTACACTTAACGAAGGAAACACTCCTTTGATTAAGGCTGATAATTTGGCTAAAAAAATCGGAATTGATGCCGAAATTTATTTGAAATACGAAGGCTGCAACCCAACCGGAAGTTTCAAAGACCGTGGCATGACAATGGCTGTTTCAAAAGCCAAAGAGGCAGGCTCGGGTGCAATTATCTGTGCATCAACAGGCAACACATCTGCTGCAGCTGCTGCATACGGTGCAAGAGCAGGAATGAGAACATTTGTACTTATTCCGGACGGCTACATTGCACTCGGCAAACTTTCTCAAGCAATGATGTATGGTGCAGAAATCATCGCAATCCAAGGAAATTTCGACGAAGCGTTAGAAATGGTTCGTAAAATCTCTGACAACTATCCGATTACGCTTGTAAACTCTGTAAACCCATACAGAATTGAAGGTCAAAAAACGGGCGCATTTGAAATCTGCAACGCATTAGGACAAGCCCCAGACTACCACTTTATTCCTGTTGGAAATGCCGGAAATATCACAGCTTATTGGAAAGGTTACACCGAATGGCATAAATTGGGTAAAATTCCTGCATTACCTAAGATGATGGGCTTTGAAGCAGAAGGGGCAGCTGCAATTGTTAAAGGCGAAAGAATTTACAAACCTGAAACACTTGCAACAGCAATCCGTATCGGCAACCCTGCAAGCTGGGCAAAAGCAGAAGCTGCACGTGACGAAAGTAACGGTATGATTAACTTTGTAACCGATGAGGAAATTGTAAAAGCATATAAACTTATCGCATCAACAGAAGGCGTATTTGCAGAACCTGCAAGTGCCGCATCAGTTGCCGGCTTGATTAAGGTAAAAGACCAAGTTAAAGAAGGCTCAAAAATAGTTTGTATCTTGACTGGAAATGGTTTGAAAGACCCAGATAATGCAATCGAACATTCAAACGCTGGGGTTAAGAAAACTGCAGCCGATATGACAGAAATTTTAAGAGCTATGAATATTTAAAATTAGTGGCGGGATAAGTATCCCGCCCTACTTTTTGACTAAAGTGAGAAGTAAATTGTGAATAGCGAATGGTTCATATCATAAAGTGGGTTGGGGCTACCCAACTATAGAATGACGCCTAAAGTAATTGCAATTTTTGCAAAACAACTAACCATAACTCTATACCAATACATGAAGTAGGAATGAATGTCGTTACAGAGGGCTACGTGCGTAGCACCTAAGCTTTCAGAATGACGACTTCGTAATTATTTTGTAACGACCTTAGTGCCCTAGTAACCTAGTAACTTAACGAAACAGACTCTGCCTCTTTGCATCTTTCTATTTCTTGCTTTTGGCTTTTTCTTTTTGTTCTTCCAATTTGCGTTTAAACAGAACTTTTTGAAACAAATTATACATTTTTTCGCTATTTACAACCGTAATCTGCGTTTTCTTATTCACAAAATCAACATTCACATAAGGCTTTTTACTGAAAATATTATTCTCAATATTCACAAGTTGAAACAGCCCCTCAGTTAGTATACTGACGGGCTCTCTCAAAAATGTATCGAATGTTTTTCGTATATCGAATTTTTTCATTTTACTTTTATTTAGGTTTAATTTTGCTATTTATAATTTGGGTTTTAGCGGAATGCTCCGCAGCTGTTTCGGTAGGTTGGGCATACTTGCCCAACTCCAACACTAGTTTGCTTTCGGCTGGAATTTTTCCATTTTCTTCATGATTTCAGCTCTATCAGCAGCATTCGGATTCATTGCCAAGTACTGTTGATAATATTTAACCGCGCCACGATAGTTCAATTCTTTTTCATAAGACATTGCCTTCAACTTAGCGATTTGAGGGCTGTTATGATAGAAGTCGATTGCACGGTTGCAGTATTCAATAGCTGATGCGTAGTTGTTTTCTTGGTATTCGTGCTGAGCAATATCAAAGAATTCGTTTGATTTTGTTTCGCAAAGGTTGATATATTCAATACCGTTTTTCGCAATTACGTTATCAGGATCTTTCATCAAAGCCTTTTGCAAAGCCAATCTTGCAGTTCTGAATTGTTTGTTATGAACAAGAATTTCTGCCAAATACAAGTCATCATCAACTGAGTTTGAGAAATTAACAGCATTTTCAAACGTATAAACCGCATCTTTTTCTCTACCCAATGCAAGGTAAGCTTCACCTTTGATTACGTTATCCATAAGATTGTTGCCTGCAGCTTGGATAATGTAGTTCAAGCTGTCACGAGATAGCGGATCTTGGTGAATTAGTCTTGCAAGCTTCAATTTTGCGAGGTGAAGTTCCAAGTCCTCAGGGCATTTTTCAATAGCTTTGTTAATGTAGTCATAAGCTAAGTAAACTTCTCTGTTAGTTGTAATACCGTTATTTTCACCACGGTCTTTTGCCATTTCGTAGTATGTGTTTGCCAAACCAACAATTGCATCATCATTGTATGTTGCATCACCGACAAGTTTTGAATAATAATCAAGTGCTTGGTCGTATTTTCTAATGTGCAATGCCATATTTGCAATTCTCAATTTACTTTCTGAGTTGTTAGGATTAATTGCCAACGCTGTTTTCAATTGTTCCATCGCAAACTCTTCATCTGCACGGTTTTCGTAAATTGTTGCAAGGTTCATGTAAGGTCTTGAGTTTTCAGGTTTTACAAGTTGCGCTTTTTTAAACGAATTAATCGCAGCGGCTTGGTTACCTTGTTTCAAGTATAATTCACCTTGCAAAGTCAATGCCGGAGATGAATTTGGATTTACGTGCAATGAGTGGTTTACCCAAGTCAAGGCTTTTGAATAGTTACCTCTTCTTGTTTCAACTTGTGCCATGTGGTACCAAGCTGTCGGGTTGTGAGTGTTGTATTTCATTGCACTCATAAAACTTTTTTCAGCAGCGTCAAGATCGCCGTTCATCATTTGAACAACACCAACGTTGTCGTGCGCATTTGCAAATCCAGGGTTTACCTTCAACGCAGTATTAAACAATTCCAACGCATCATTTCTATTACCCAATTTCAAAGTTGCAACGCCCATTGCGTTATATGCTTGGAAGTATTTTGAATCAAGATTTACGGCTGTAACAAATTCTTTAATCGCAGAATTAATCAAGCCTCTAGTAGTCTTGATGTAATCAACGTCAGATGCTGTTTGACGTTGCATATAAACATATCCTTGTGCATAGTGCAAAATAGGATTGTTTGGAGCTTTTTTCAAAAGTTTGTCTAACTCAAATTGTGCAGGTTCAAGTTTGTGTTGTTTTGCCATTGAAACGGCTCTCAAAGCTTGTAAATTAATGTCATTAGGCTTAGCCTCAATCATTTCTTTAAGTTTTGCATCTGCCTCGTCACAGTGATTATACTCAATCAACTTAGCGATTTCAGGATAAGGCTGAGATACAGACTTAACAGTTGTAACATTTTGTTGAGAGTAAATGTTTGGCACACTTGTTGTAGTTCTTTGAACTTGTGCCTGTAATTCTTTCGCATTAGCTTGCGAAGTTAGGACTGTCATAACGACGATAGATGATACTAATAATTTCTTATAATTCATTTTATCTCCTGCAGGATAATTTAATTATTTTAATTCTTACAAAAGTATTGTATAATATTATTTATAAAAAAGCAATAATATAAATGAAGTAGAAAACGTATATAT
>ERZ1034925.246-NODE-246-length-28238-cov-17.305397_pt1 | contig 28238 bp, 23 predicted proteins | sample MGYA00520687_ERZ1034925 | MGnify/ENA primary metagenome ERZ1034925 (study PRJEB33766, sample SAMN09781758) | gut metagenome | biome: gut microbiome | host: Homo sapiens | place: Madagascar | study: EMG produced TPA metagenomics assembly of the PRJNA485056 data... | reverse complement strand
AATTTGCTTAAGGTAATATTCACGCTGATGCGGGTCATCTTGCAGCGAATCGGCAGCCTCAGTCTGCAACTCATCTGTCTCAGCGTTGCGCAGCGAGTCACTTACGTTCTGCAGCGAATCGTCGGCAGCATAGTCAAAGCCCTCATGATCGTCCATTTTCACCACCGTGTGGTTTGAGCGTCGCCAGTTATCCTCATTCTTACGTTTGCCCCAAAGTCGCACAAAGTCCTGCTTGCCTTGTGTCACAACCATGGGATTGTAAAAATACCATGCCTTGTTGCCAGTAGCAGCCTGCTGTGCGTTGTTGTTGGGCTTGTTCATATTGCCACCACCGGCAGCCTGTCCGTTCTCCTCTGCCCGTGCTTGTGCCGCAGAGTCACGGCGCGCCTTGCGTTCCTCTGCCTCTTTCTTTTTGAGTGCCTCTATCACACGGTCGATAGCCGCATTGCGGTCGGCCTCACTCATACGCGAAAGGGCCTGCAAACTATCCTGAAGATATACGGCCGAGGTGTAAGGCACCAGTTTGTCGAGCACCTTTGAACGGCGCGTTATCTCCTCATAATCCTCACGTGTTTTGTCTAAAAGTCCGATAGCCTCGGTGTAACAAGGCTGTGCTTTGTCAAAACGTCGCTGGTCCCAATACACCTGTCCCAAGCGCAACAAGAGCACACCTTTTTCTATGCCATTGCGTGTACTGCCTGCACGTCCCTTTTCGTAGGCAGCAATAGCGGCAGCGGTGTCACCTTGTGTCAAATATATGTTGCCTATGGCATAATACACTTGGTCCAGGTACTCCTTATTATTGTCCGAGCGGGCCATACGGCGCAATTTGCCAATCATCTTTTTGCCCATGCCTTTCTGGTCGGCCAGCACCTCTGTTTGCAAGATGCGTGCATTAAACGACAGTTCAAATGGCGGACTCTTGCGTATGCACTTCTGCAACGATTTGTAAGCCTGCTGCGACTGTCCTAAATGATGCTGCACCTGTCCTAACAAATAGTACAAGCGTGCTTGTCTGAAACTGCCCTTGGCATAGCGTGCCGCACGTTCAAGATAAGGCAGAGCCTCTTCAAAACGCTCCTGACGCAGCAGCAAATCGGCCTGCGTGGCATCGGCCTCACGCAATGTGGCACGCTGAATGGTGTCGCGCCGCATGCGTTTCAAAGCGTCCTCGGCGTCATAATACCATTTCTCTTGTGTATAACAACGCGCCAGCCACTGGTTGGCCTCGGCAGCCACGGCGGGTTCGGCCGCATAAAGGCGGGCTATGTACGAGAAGGTGGCTGCAGCCTCAAGGAAATCTCCTTTTTCAAACTGTGCACGTCCCATCATGAGCCACGCATTCTTCAAAAAAGGGTTATACTCCTTGCGCTGCAAGTAAGCTTTCATTTTGGGTGTTTTACGCTTGCTGGCACTCACCACCGGCCGCCGTTTGATGCTGTGCAAAGCAATGGCCTTTTGACATTTGGTAATGGCAGTTTCAAAACTGCTCTTGCCTGACGTGCGCGACTTTTCGTTGCCCACAAGGAACACGGGCAAAAATTCGGTGTAATTATCCTTATGTCCTTGTACCTTTGACTTCTCGCCTTCGATGTATGCTTGCGACCCGTTATAATACACATTGTAGCGAGTGTTGAACGACTGCCAGAAACGTGAGGCAGCCGTGTTCTTCTTAGTTGAGCACGACACTGAGGCCATGACGCAAACCGCCAGGGCCAATAGTATGTAGAGTGCGCGTTTGATGTACATTGAACTCTTGTTTGGTATATATATAAGTAGGTGTTCGAAATTAGTTTATATAACCCATTGGCGGATTTCTTGGTTGACAGGTTGACGAGTTGACGGGGTACAAGTAAGTTTGCCATACGCTACTTACCACGTTAAAGTCAGAATGGTAAGAAGCTTGACATACTTACCTGTCAACTCGTTAACCCGTCAACTTGTCTGCTTAACATTTTAAGAACGGCGCAACACGCTTTTTATTATACGGCACACGGCATAAATGCCTATACTGGTCAATATGATGGAGGCGCCGCCCGGCACATCGGCATAATACGACAGCAACAGTCCGCCCACGCAGCCAGCATAGGCAAACACAGCCGACAGCCACACCATGCGCTGATAGGTTGATGCAAAGAGCGCGGCCGTCATTTGTGGCACACTGAGCAACGATATGACCATGACAATGCCCACCATGTGCAGGCACCCCACAATAGCAAGCGCCATGAGCAGGGTCATGGCCCCCTCAATGGCCCCAACGGGCAAGCCCTGAGTGCGGGCAAAATCGCGGTCGCAAGCCACACTTATCACGGAGCGCCGCAGCAATACATACAACAGCACGGCCATGAACGTGAGTATGCCGAGCATGACAATGTCGGCGTGCGATATGCTCAATATGTCGCCAAACAGATATGACGGCAGGTCGGTCATAAATCCCGGCGTAAGATAGGCAAACATGATGCCAAGCGCCATGCCAAAGGTCCAGAGCATGGCGATGGCTGAGTCCTCACGCACGGTGCGCTTGCTGCTGAGCCATTTTATGCCAAATCCGGACAGTACGGCAAACACCGCCGCACCAAGCAATGGCGGAAAGCCCCAATAGGCAGCCATGCCCACTCCGCCTAACGAGGCGTGTGCCATGCCGCCACCGGCTATCACCATGCGTCGCGTCACAACATAGGTGCCCACTATGGCGCACAACACAGACGCTAACAATGCACCTAACAGTGCGTTCTGAAAAAAAGTATAGTCTAATAGCATTGTGTTTAGTTGACGGGGGGAATGGGGGGTTAAGGGGTTAGGAGGTTAAGGGGTTAGGAGGTTAAGAGGTTAGGAGGTTAGGAGGTTAGGAGGTTAGGAGGTTAGGAGGTTAAGGGGTTAAAAAGGCACCTTGGTTTATCGGGCTGCCTTTTATCTTCTGAGTTAACGGGCTGACAGGTTAATAAACTGACAAGTTAACGAATAACCTAACCACCTCTCAGTCTACCTCAAACTCCTTATCTGCTCTTCATCAAGGCCGGTGGCATTCATAATTTTGTCTATTGCCACCCCCATGTCCAACAGACTCTTGGCTATTTCGAGCGAGCGCTCATCACGCCCCTTGGCAAGCCCTTCTTCAAGTCCCTTGGCAAGTCCCTTGGCAAGCCCCTCGGCAAGCCCCTCTTCAAGTCCTTCTTGTCGTGCATTGCCAAGCACATCGTTCTGTATCATTACCGCATTGATGTGCTCGTCGTAAGCATGACGCTCAGCATCGTCCATTGAGTAATATTGCAACTTTTGGCGTGCCTCACGCAATCCTGGAGCAGTTGTTTCGGCACTTATCACACCATCTTTCAGATACTTTATCCACTCCTCGAGCGGCGACTTGGCCACCTCGTTAAAGTTGTTGACCCTTACCAGATAGTAAGTAGGGAATATCTCCGAGGGGAAACGCTGCACAATGGCACCCTCCTCCTTGCGGCTGATTTTCAGATGGTCCTTGGTGTGTACGCCCACAAAGTCGTTCTGCCCCACATACAGGTAGTCAGCCCCTTGTCCGAGGTCGAAATAGAGTATGCTGATGGAGTAGACTTTCTTCACCTCCTGATAGGTGTTACCCAAGTTGATGTGCTCGGTTATGGCCTTGGCCACTCCGTAGAGTATGCGTTCAAGGTAATAAAGTTCACTTGTATTCTGAATTTCAACTATGATAATCTCGCCTTTGGAGTTTTTGGCCTTTATGTCGACGCGGTTAAACTTGTCGTCCTGTGCCTGCTGGTTGCCCTCGCTCTCAAGTATGTCCACAATTTTCACCTTCTCACCAATGAATACGGTGAGGAAGCCCTCGAGCACATCAAAATTGGCCTTTTGCCGCAGCAGCCGCTTTATGGCCCAGTCAAATCGTATGTATCGGTCCTTTAATGCTGTCATGTGCTATGGTTCGATTTTGTTGTACAAACATGTCTTGTTCTAACCCGTTGGCGGAATTATAAACTGACGACATTACAAGTTGGCAAGCACGCCGTTTTTCTGTCATGTAAAAGCAGTACAATGGGTACGCTGGCCAAATGGGCATAACAGCCCGGCCACCCCCTACTCGCCAATATGTCAGCTAATTCCGCACACGCGTTATTTTAGAGCGAAGATACGACAAATCTGCCGAAGAATGCCATTTTTTGCCGAATAACTGGCCTCCAACAGTCAAAATTGGCACCATTTGGGCTGAAGTATGTCGCATATCGTTTTTCTGCCAACATGCTCGCAGCGGTTTTTCCACACTAAAAGGTTTTTCCACAAAACTGTCTACACTCTGCACTAATGTTTATTTTTATATTGATTATCAGCATATTGTAGCGTGTAGACACGTCTACATTCCGTATGCACTACCATCTGTACTCCGACTACACGAGGGCCTCGTTTTGCACCTGCGGCAGGGCGTCAAACGCACAACGGGAGAGCGTTTTTCCTGTCGGAACAACAGAAGTTCCGCTCCCCCATTGCCGTAAAAAGCGGGTGGTGGCACACGAAATGTGCTTGCACATAACGAAAGTCAAGCGGTGTGTGGTGTGCAGACAAGTGCACACGGTTGTGTAGGTTCTTGAGCTGATTATCTACACTACATAACGCACTGACAATCAAAGCGTTACACGCAGAAAGTGTAGAGTGCATACACTTCGCATTAAAAATGCCGGACGCGTGCGCGCGAGAGAATCTGCACGATTGTCGAAAATACCGATACATCTATACACATTGCGAATTGACATAAAAAAACTGGCTGTTGGTATAAAAAGAGTGCGCTTTGCAAAAAGGAGTTGACAATTATTCGTAACTTTACCGCGCTTTATTGAAAAACAAAAATACTTACGCATTGGCGGAATTGACTGACAACTTGACAAACTGACAGATTAAAGCGGGTCGGGCTTGACGTTAATCCCTGCATACTTTATTCTCTCTTGTCAGCAATGCAGGCCAAATACCCAAAAGGGTTCGCCTGTCAAATTGGTTGGTTTACCCCTTTGCAATTAAAACACGACAATAAGTTACAACTACATACCCTTTCTACATGAAAAAGTTTTTACTCTTTTTCCTTTCCTTGTTGGCTATCGGCACGGCACAAGCCGCCCCTAATTTCAAGGCCAACACAAAGTACCGCATCAGTTGCAAAAAGTTTAACAGCAGCAATAGTTATGGTTCGGTAGTTATTGGCAGCAACCATAGCAAACTGGTTGAATTGTATTACGACAGTGGCAACTCTTACAGCGACGACAGCTGGTGGTACATCAACAAAAGTGGCAACGGCTATGTTATTGTCAATGCAAAGAGCGGCCAGTATCTGACCTTTACGACAACCAAAAACTACAGAACCAAGTATGTCACCCTGACCAACGCCGCGTCGGGAAACGAGAGCCAGTGGATTTTCGACATCAACGAGGACGGCTATGCAGGCATTGCCAGCGCCAGCGAGGGCAATGGTTCGGGCTACCACTTTAATGTGCGCATTGACGGCACAAATTTGTTTGGCGCCTACCGTGCGAACTACTACGATGAAAATGAGTTGTTCAAAATCTATGACGAGCAGGGCAACAATGTGTTGCTCGACAACAGTGGCAGCGGTGGCGAAACTGGCGGCGGAAGCGGTGGCGAAACTGGCGGTGAGGGCACAGACGACTTTAACGCAACCACATACGGCAAAACAAGCTATGGCGAATATTGGGAACGTACTCAACTGAAGCAGCCCATAGTATATACCACCTCTGTGGCAGCCCCTGTGCTCTACAGCATTGCCAATTTGCGCACCGGACGTTATGTGGGCGTAGGCACAAGCATGAATACGAATACGACTTGCCTGACCGAGGTGTACTCAGCATCAGACCGTACGCAATTCTATTTTGTGCAAAGTGGCACTGGCGTGCAGATATTTACAAAAGATGGTCAGTACGTTTCGACCAACTATCCCACGCCCGACAACAGCGTGTCTGACAAACGTGCAGGACTCAGTGTGGTGAACGGCACACCCAACGGCAACCTTTGGGGCTTTGGTTGGACTACCAACACCTACCCGGGTTATACCATCACTAAACTTGATAATCTGAGCGCAACCGACGCCACACAATATAAATATAACTCATGGAACGACTATAGTCTGGACAATAACACAGGCAGTAGCAATGTGCACGAAGTAGGACTCTACGAAGGTGACGATGCTGGTTCGTCGTTTGTGTTTACATCTGCCGACTTGCGCCATGCTAAATACTTGCAGAACAAAGGCATCGATTTTGGACTTGATGTAACACCAAAGGCCTTTGCCGAAGCCTTCGATTCACTGCGCATTAACGACAAACAATTGGTGTACGACGGCAAGGGCAACGCCTACTTTGCCACACTGCCCGAAGGCATGCGCAATGGTGGCGACTACACAGCCAAAGTGACCTACAAACTGAAGGCCACCAACGCCGAGGGCTACACACTGAAGGTGAACGGACAAGAACCCGATGCTGATGGCTATGTGACATTTGATAATGTGGACTGCGAAACACTCTACCCCATCGAGCTGACCAATGCCAGCGAGAACGTAGACCTCAGCGCCAAAATACGGTTTACCTTCTTGCCCATTGTCGAACTTAACTGCAGCAGTGTGAACAGCAAGGCATATACTACTGGTTCGCTGCGCGTAACCGACCCGGCCTCTTTGGGCTACGACTCGCTGATGATTGCCGCATTCAAGTATCGCGGTGCCTCGTCGAGCAACTACCCCAAACGCTCATACGCCATTAAGCTGCGTGATGAGAACGGCAACTCGGTTGACCGCAAACTGCTTGGCTACCGCTCAGACAACAACTGGATACTCGATGCCATGTACATTGACCTGGCATGTATGCGCAACCGTGTGGCCACCGACTTGTGGAACGCCTTTGAATGCAAACCTTACTATGCCGACCGCGAAAAGAAGGTGCGCACTGGCACACGTGGCAAATTTGTGGAAGTAATACTCAACGGACAATGGTGGGGCTTGTACTGCATGACTGAAAAGATGGACCGCAAGCAGCTCAAACTGAAAAAGTTTGTACCGGCAGCCCAATCTACTACAGGTGAGAACGAGGTGCATGGCGTGCTCTACAAGTCGAACCAATGGACATACGAAGTGTTTATGGGACACGAGAGCAACGACGATAATGACAACAAACAAGTTATCTACCCTCACAAAAAGGTGTCTGACTACAAGAACATCTTGGGCCAGGAAACATGGTGTGAATACGAGTTCAAATACCCCGACTACGAGGACGAAGCCGTAGAATGGCGTCCGCTGCACGACGCTGCCAACATGGTGGCAACATCATTCATTCTGAACATCGACAGTGTGAAGAGCCGCTTTGACTACCCCATGCTGCGCGACTACTACCTGTTTATCGACCTGCTGCTCGCCACCGACAACCATGGCAAGAACTTGTTTTGGTATGCTTACGACACCCAAGGCCCCGAAGGCGACAAACTGAGCCTTGCACCGTGGGATTTGGACGGCACCTTTGGACAGGACTGGGACGGTGTGATTACAAACACCAAAGATGTAACGCTTGACTTTGACACCTATATCAAGAACTATGAGCACGGACAATTTGCCATATTCGACCTCATTAAGAGCAGGTCGGAATGGCAGCAAGACCTGAAGGACCGCTATGCCGAATTGCGCATAAAGGGTGTCATTTCGGGAGACAGCATAGCCAACCGCTTTGCCAACTACGCCAGCCTCTTTGAGGCCAGCCTGGCCGACCAGCGCGAACAAAACATGTGGAGCAAAACATACCATTCGCGCCACAAGGACATTCAGGGCGGTGCCACATACGCCGAAAGCTGGATACGCCGCCGCGTAAACTGGCTCGACCAAAAGTACGGATTTGACGCTGCTGTGACAGCTATCAACGAGGCCAAGGCCGAGGCTTACTTCGCAGCACTCGGTGGTGTAGGCTGTATCTCCGTCAATACTGGCAAGGCGCAATCGGTACGCATCTACAACATTGCCGGACAGCTCGTGCGCAATGCACAAGTGGGCAGTGGCGTAACCACCATCAACGGCATTCCTGCCGGCATCTATGTGGTGAACGGTACCAAGGTGATGGTGAAGTAATTCTGCGCCAAACTTTAGTTCAACAAAGGTTTGCTTTGACTGAAGTTCAATTTAACCGAAGTTTGGCATGCCATTCACCCTTGGGTGTAATTATAAATTACGGGTTAACAAGTTAACAGGTTGACAAGCATATCTGCTTTGTACTTCCCCGTTTACTTGTTAACCCGTAAACTTTTTTATTGCGATTTGGTAAAACTTTTAGCGGACTGCAATATTTATAGTCACAGGACATAAGAAACAAACGAGAAACAAGAAAACTACTAAGCCACAATCCGAAAGCATTACTAAACATAAATTAACACGGGAATAAAAGGCAATTTTCCGATTTTGGGATGCGTAAGAGAATGTGTGCAACTATATATGGGCTTGCTATATAAAGAAAGCTTAATTTAGGAACTATTTTAACGATGTGTGTATCTGAAAAACTTACATCCGATAGCATCATAGAAATAATCTTATCCCAACAATGCTTACACTCTCTTTGTAAGCAATTATCACCTATACAAAAAAATGAATATTTTCAGCAAATATTTTGTGTGATTTTCTTAAAAACTCACCAAAGCGCCATAAATCCGGATATATTTTTGTAACTTTGAAGCAGATTTTACCCATGCGCAAGATAAAGAAAACATATAAGACAATAGAAGTAGTTGACCTGTTCTGCGGAATAGGAGGCTTAAGCTATGGCATGAAGTGCAAGGGGTTAGATATAAGGGGGGGATTTGATATAGATGGAACATGCGAATACGCTTATAAATTCAATAATCAAGCAAATTTCTTTCATAAGAATATATTTGATGTAACAATGGAAGATGTTGTAAAGCTATATAGCAACGATTGCATCAGAGTGCTTGCAGGATGTGCACCTTGCCAACCATTCTCCTCATACGCATTTAAGAACAAGACGAAAGACCAGAGCAAATACGACTTGCTGTATGAATTCGGCAGATTAATAAAGGCTGTTCGCCCTGATATTGTAACAATGGAAAATGTTCCTGCAATTTTGACATTTAAACTCAAAAATGTGCTTCAAGACTTTGTCAAGCTGTTAGAGGACTTACATTATTACGTCTCTGTAAAAATCGTATACTGTCCTGACTATGGCATCCCTCAAACAAGAAAAAGGCTAGTCTTGCTAGCTTCGAAATTTGGAGAGATAAATCTCATCCCTGCAACTTGCACTCCTGACCATTATGTTACAGTAAGAGATACTATTGGCAAATTACCGCCAATAAAAGCAGGAGAAACAAGTGCTACAGACGCTCTTCACAGAGCTGCTGGTTTGACCCCTATAAATTTGCAAAGGATAAAGTCAACCCCTATGGGAGGAAGTTGGAAAGACTGGCCAGAATCGTTAAGATTAAAATGCCATAAGGCAGAAACTGGCAAAACTTATGGAAGCGTCTACGGTAGAATGTCGTGGGATTTGCCTTCACCGACAATGACTACTCAATGCACTGGCTTTGGAAGCGGACGTTTTGGGCACCCCGAACAAGACAGGGCTATATCTGCACGAGAAGCCGCATTATTACAAACATTCCCAATGAATTATAGATTCTTTGAGAAAGAGAAAGACGTTTCGCTCGGAAAAGTTTCTAGGTATATAGGGAATGCAGTACCGCCCAAATTAGGTGAAGTGGTAGCAGATAGCATTATTAAACATTTAAACGATTTAAAGTAGATTCAAATGACAAAAAAGATAAAGTTCACGTCACAGGATATCGAAAATATGGAATTGGAAATCAATCAAGCCAGCATTCCATACGATTATGATACAAAAGAATATCCTGTTGAGGTTATTGTGCAGAAATACAAGAAGGATCAACTATTTGTTCCGCATTATCAGCGGAACTTTGTTTGGAAGAAAAAACAGCAAGCAAAATTCATCGAATCGGTTTTTCTAGGTGTACCAATTATGCCTTTCCTCGTATCCATTTCAGGAGAAGAAGCTGAGTTGGAGATAATAGATGGCTCACAACGTATACGAACTCTTGTTCAGTATTGTTCTGATGAATTGAAACTCAACGGACTTGAAAAATTAAAGTCTTTAAATGGAACTAAATTCTCAGATTTGTCAACAAGTCGTCAGAATAAGTTCATGCTAAGAGATTTTAGATTCCACGTAGTAACAGAAAAAGCAACGGCAGACGTTCGGGCTGACATATTTAAAAGAATCAATACTAGTTCTAACAAACTTACTGATAGTGAAACACGAAAGGGCGCATACCAAGGGCAATTCTATAACTTTATCATAGAGTGTTCTAATAACAAGTTGTTCCAAAAGCTTTGTCCTATGTCTGAAAGTAAAAAGGACAGAGGAGAGTACGAAGAACTTGTGTTACGTTTTTTTGCATTTTCAGAAGGATATCTAAAATTTAAGCACGACGTTGCTCCGTTTTTGGACGAATACGTAAAACGATGCCAAAAAAGTTTTGATAGGGAAGCCATGCTCTCTAAGTTTACTTCAATGTGCAATTTTGTCGAAACCCACTTTGCACCACAGTTCTTTGCGAGAAAGCCGAATGACAGTGTTACACCAAGAGTGAGATTTGAGGCTATTTCAGTTGGCGTTTATCTTGCTTTAAAAGAAAATCCTGACGTACAACCGAGGTCTATGGATTGGTTAGATTCGGTTGAATTCAAAAAGGAAACAACATCGGATGCAAGCAATAACCCTGGAAGACTAAAATCTCGTATTGAATTCGTAAGAGATTGCCTTCTAGGAGTTCAACAAGATTTGACCTATGATCACAACTAAAGTAGAATATAACAAACGCAAACATGAAGTCTCTAGGTATTTAGACGCTGTAGGATATCTTGATAAAGGGGAATGTAAAATTGTTTGTACCGATATATTAGGAAATGACTCATCTATGTCTATTGATGATGAATTATCTAAGATATTAAAAGCGAACTGTTTTATACTCTTATATAATTTGATAGAATCTACAATAGTCAATTCGATAAAGGCCATAACCAATTCAATTGAGAGCGAAAAACTTACTTTCGAGCAATTTTCAGATGAAATTAAACGTCTATGGATACGGCAAGAGGCAAAGACCATAAAGGATATAAGCCAAACTGTTAATATTATCACAAAACTAACTGATAGCATTCTTAAAAAAGAGTTTATTGCTATCACTGTTGGTAGCGTTCATATTAGTGGCAATATTGATGCTCAGGAAATAAGAAAAATAGCAAAACAAATCGGTTGGGAACGAACAAAAGATGGACGTGATTTAGCGACAGTAAAAAACAAACGCAATAGTTTGGCACATGGCGAATTTACTTTTTCAGACATAGGCAAGGATTATACTATTAGGGAATTGATAGAGATTAAGAATAAGACAATTCAATATCTTGATGATGTTCTGCAAAAGGTAGAAGAATACGTAAACTCTAAGAAATATAAGAAATGACAGAAACTGATATTATATTAAGGATATACCGGGGACTTATCTCCTTAAAGAAAGGAGAAGGAATTCCTGTACACTTGCGGCCAGCAGCAGTCGTTGGGACTGTGCAAGATGACCCATTTGATTGTTGGGTGGAAGAAGTTATTCAAAAGAGCTCATCCAAAGATTTCGAAGTCTTTCACTCCGGCACTTTAACTACGCCTGACTTGGTCGTTAGAGATAAGAAGTCAGGTTTGATTATTGGTATTGAGGTTAAAAAACTTATCCAGAAAACCAATGGAAAAGACCCTCGTGGAATGACTATTGATTACAATAGTTGCCTACCCTGTGGAAAAGCTTTTGTTAAAGTCGGTGCTGAGACAAGAATCATTCCTTGTTTCTACTTATTTGCATTACTCAATCCGGCAAGTACAAAGATTGTATCATTAATACTTGTAGATGGAGATTTCTTGAATTACGACTTCGAGTTGTATAAAGAAGCTAAATATGCAAATACTTCCGAATACAATCATGGACCATATGGAGAAGGCTCGGTAAGACATCGTAGAATGTATACTTACCCTAATCCTTTAAATTCCAAGTTGGAAGAATTTTACTTAAGAATGGTTCTTGTGTTGAAAAAACAAGACATTGAGCAGTTAGGGGAAACTTTGAATATAAATGAGCAGATAGTAAGAGAAGACAAATATGGTAACTCTTTCTACTATTTCTTACTAGATGAAATTGCGCCATGTAATTCTGGTGCAGAACTCATCACATTAAGTAATATTTTTGATGCATGCAAACTGAGGGAGGTAAAGGAGCGTGTTGCATATATACCAGTAATTCCTGCATAAATGTATACTGTCGAACAAGAAAAATTGTCCCCATACACTTTCCTTAGCCTATTCTCAGGTGCAGGGGGGTTGGATATTGGCTTTGAAAAAGCCGGTTTTATTCATACACAGTCAAGCGACATATTAGATTATGCCGTCCAGACTATGCGTATGAATAGACCTACATGGGATGTCGTAAATTGTGATGTACGCGAATACACTCCAGACTTTAGAGAAGGACTTGATGTGTTGTTAGCCGGATTCCCATGCCAAGGATTCTCTTTAGGGGGTAATCGAGACGCAAATGACAAGCGTAATTCCTTATACAAAGAAGTCGTTAGAATAGCTAATATCATGAAACCTCGTGTAGTAGTTATGGAGAATGTGTTAAATCTTAGGACTATGGTTCATCCTGAAACACAGAAACCTTTTGCCATACAAATTGCTGAAGAAATGCGAGCGATTGGCTACACAACAGTATTTCAGTACTTTAAGGTATCACAATTTGGAGCACCACAAACTAGACGGCGATTTATATTTATTGCTTACAAAGATAATACTCTTAGTCATTTTCAATATCCCGAACCATCCTCAAAAGAAACGGGTATCAGAGATTTCATCTATGAGTTAGGACAAGACTTGTCCATAAAACTTCCAAATCATAATCCGTCTTGGGGATTTAAGAGCTATGCACACACGGAAACAGGCGAACCTTTTGATGACACAGAAATAGCTATACCTGTACGGTTTAGTAGAACCGCATCTGAAGGTAATCCCATTCGTACTTTTGATGCTCCTTTTCCTGCAATTGACACTGCAACAGTATGGGGCTGGGCTCTAGGGAATGTTAAAGCCACAAGAATTGACAAGGAGCGAGAAGGAGCATTATATGTTCGAAATCCTGAATCAAAAGCAAAATTGTGGAGGATTTCCGCAAGTAAGCTAAGGGCATTCACTCATCGAGAATATGCACGTTTACAAACCTTTCCTGATGATTGGGTGTTTTATGGTCATAATCAACGTGAGATACAATTGCAGATAGGTAATGCTGTTCCAGTTGCGTTTGCTAAAAAGATTGCTCAAAGTGTGAGAGAGGCATTAGAAGTCTTGGACGGAGTTAGGAAACCACAACCGCAACTTTACCTTTTCCCAGATTTTATTTAATACAAAAAGGTCAACCGCCTGACTTTAAGCCCTCAGCCTAAGGTCAGGCGATTTCACTTTCCATAGTGCTGCGCTATCATTACGGCAATAACACCACAAAAGCCGAAAAACCAAGGACGAAGAAGAGCCAGAAGAACCACTGGGCGTAGCGACCGAGATAGACTCCATCGTATTCCTTGTAACGCTCGTTGACCTTCCTGCGCTCATTGGCAAACATGTCATTGACTTCCTTCAAGTACTTCTGCATCTTGGCCAACATCTGCTTGTTGTGCTCGTCAAACATCTGCTGCATCTTCTGCCAGTCGGTATCTGAAACTTCCACGGATACCTCCAACTTGGTCGGGGCTTCCTTTATCACCTTGTCGAGGTGGCCGTTTATGGTGTCCACATTTTTTCTGGCAGCAGTAACGGCATCTGAACATTTCATTTTTCACCGTACGCAGGACATGTCGCTCCCATTAGAGATTGGGATTGCGTTAAGAGAGCAGCATTATGTAACACCATAAATTATTGGCAGTGTCATAACTTTAATATTGCTCCATATCTCTTGTTTAACACCACAACGCCTTACACACTTCACTCCTCGTACGAAGTGCCATCTGATAGAAATTTCCGACCTGTTGCCTCGTCAATAATTATCTGTCTGAAAGCATATATACAACGAGTATCCCATTTCCAAGAGAAATTCCCGACACGGAAATCAGTCAATTGCTTACCTTCCATATTAAAAAATGCACTCTTTTCTCCCTTAAACACTTGAATGCCTGCACCACAAAAATCCGTTCGACAGTTGTCTATGGGTTTTCCTGTCAGACAACTTCCGGTTTTATAATCCAATATAAACAGTTCATCATTCTTAGCTGCGAAAGCACAATTGGGAAGTGGATTACTAATAGAAAGTATGTCATACTCAGGGAAACGGCTACGAATTGCATTCAAAACGTCATGACATTCCTTATAACGCGAGTTCGGGATAAGGATTGCGTAAAAAATTAGGGTAAAACGAGCCAAAATAGTTCGCTTTACCCTTTGCTAATTCATTGATTATTAGTAACTTTATAGTGAAACAAAAAACAAATTACTAATGATTAGCAAGGACAAAATTACTGAAATTTTCTGCATCGCAGACGACTTTTGCAAAGAACTTGAGAAAGAATTCGCAAAAAAAGTACTTCCAGATAGTGATAATGCGCCCAAAAGGCACCGCAAGCGTATGATGTCTGATGCAGAAGTCATCACTATACTGATTTGTTTCCACTTTAATTCTTACCGCAATTTTAAGCACTATTATCTGTATTGTGTACGAACAGTGTGGAAGGATTTATTTCCAAAAACCTTTTCATACAATCGTTTTATAGAGATTATGCCTCGTTGTTTCGTTGCAATGACGATGTTCTTAAAATTAGCAGTGTTCGGTAAATGCACAGGTATTAGTTTTGTTGATAGTACGTGCATTCCTGTTATACACAACAAGCGCTTTTACAGCATGAAAGTTTTCAAGGATATTGCCACAAAGGGTAAAAGCACCATGGGGTGGTACATAGGCTTCAAGCTACACCTGCTATGCAACGAAAAAGGTGAAATAATAAACTTTAATCTTACGAAAGCCAACGTCGACGATCGCAATGAGAATGTTATGAATGCATTGACTGACAAGGTTTTTGGTAAGTTGTATGCAGATAAAGGTTATATTTCTCAGACTCTTTTTGGAAGGCTTTGGGATAAAGGCGTTCATATTGTTACAGGACTTCGCTCAAACATGAAACAGAAACTCATGCCACTTTATGATAAGATTATGTTACGCAAAAGAAGTGTCATTGAATCTGTAAACGATATGCTCAAAAATGTAGCTCAAATTGTACATACTCGTCATCGGAGTTTGCATAATTTCATTATGAATATTTTGGCTGCAATGGGGGCGTATTGCTTCTTTTCTACCAAGCCTCATGTCAACTTTGACTATGAGATACCCCCATCTGACGGGCAACTCGTAATTTGGCAATAAAATAAACTTACATAATTTTGACAGGTGACCATTTTATGGCCACCCTTTGTAGGTTGGATGTTTTTCTGCTCTTTACTTTTTTGAATATTATCTCGAACTCGCGTTTATAAGAATCATGATACTTTAGATCATAGTCCGGCCATATTCCTTTTCGGGGATCAACATCTGCAAAACGCATAATATCAAATTCATGTATGATGCTGTCTTCATCGTTTTTCCCATAAGCCCTCCAATCCTCAAAGGTCGAGTCATAGTCATCGAGTCCGCAGTTCCAGCTATGGAATTCATCGCAAATCCAACCTTCGGTATGGCCAAATGCCAGCAGTGTATTAAAACAAACCTCTCTGGCCCATATTCTTGGTTTCCCTAAAATATCCGTATTGAAAGGGATAAAATAATGATTATAACTTGCCACCGGCCATATATCCCAAAATCCAGAATGCATCTCTGCTGTTATACTCAGAAGAGGTATCTCAAAACTATATTTTATATAATTGGGATCCTCTTCATTAGTGCTTATAATAATATCTGTGACGAACTGCTTACGTCCATGAAAATGCTTGATGACAGAATCTATCGTGTCATCAAAACATTTCTTGGCGTTTTGTGTGTCTCGCAATGACTGGCAATTGTTCGGTATTATCAATGACAAATCTACGCTCATAACATATCAATAATAAAAGTTGTTGTTAACCAAGATACTTGTTGCTTCAGTAGCTTCGTACAAAATGCAAAATAAAGAGAACCAATATGCCTATAATTAGAATCCACCGGTTTATATCTAACTCTAATTGAGCATCTATAGAGTTCTTCAAGTTTTCAAACATCAGCCTATTAAGGCATCGGTTCCCCACTTTTGTCGGAATGCCTGCTTGCGCATATCGAGCTTTTGCAAAAATTTGCGGTGTGCCTCGGTATCGGGATTGATAGGCCGGTGGGCCATGGCACGCAACAGGGCTGTACGCTCACGGGCATAATCGTGCATGGCGGGAGTAAAAGCCCACTCGGTAAAACGCTCCCACACATAATCGATGGCTTGCTCTGAGGGGTGCAACATGTCGGGGGCATAAAAGCGGTAGTCGCGCAACTCGTCTGTCACAATTTCGTAGGCCGGGAAATAGTATGCGCGCTCAAACTCACGACACAAATGGTCGGTGAGCAGCAGCAACTGGGCCTTGCTGAGCGCATTGCCATGCATGCCATATTTGGCATAACGATAGGGGCTGATGGTGAACACTACACGCAGATGGGGCATTACTTGCAACAAGTGCGAGAGGAAATAATGCCACCAACTCTCGAGGTCGCGCCACGGCACGGCCTCCTCACTGAACATGCTGGCCGGCTGCTTGTGACAGTTTGCCACGCAATGGTGCACATAAGGCCCTTCGTTTAACCAATACACATGGTCGGTGCTCAGGGTGATGAACAACACATCGAGCTGGGAAAACAGGGCATTGGCACGCTCCCACCCTTGCGTTAGTTCGGCCTCGAGCGCCTGCTGTGTCGGAGCCGAGAACTTGGTGGAATAGTCCCAATGACGCCATTGTCCGTCGGAGGTCTCGAACAGGCCTTTTCGGGAATATGGCGGGTCGATGGTGTCGGGCAAATAGGTAACGAGGGTATTGCGTATGCTGACGGGATTGTATAACGTGCCATGCGGATTGATGCAGACCTGCTCCTGTGGCAAGCAGTCGGACATGCGCCCGCCAATGTGGTCGGCAAAGCATGAACCAATGAACATGACACGCGAATGCGGGGTGATTTGCACCGTCTTTTCGGGCAAATCGACAGGTGTAGAAAACTTCATAAGACAGTACTTGTATTGAAGTACAAATGTACATTTTTTATCGTTAGTTAGTGAGGTTGTATGCAATAATCTTTTTAACTTTGCGAGGCGGCGATTGCCGCTAAGTTGGGGCTCGAAGTTATTTTGAGCACCAACCTGATTTCTATATTGCTATTAAATCACTGATTATGCGCATTTTATTTTTATCAGACATACATGGCTCCATCACAACGCTACGCATGGTGCTCAACTACTACGATGCACATCACTATGATTTGCTGGTGTTGCTGGGCGACATTCTGAACTATGGGCCACGCAATGGCTTGTGCGACGGACTTGACCCGCAAGCTATTGCCGACGAACTGAACAAACGGGCCGCCAACATTGTGGCGGTGCGCGGCAACTGCGACTCGGAGGTGGACCAAATGTTGCTCAACTTCCCCATTCAAAGTACTTACATGATGTTGGTGGACGAGGGCAAGCGTTTCTTTCTGACGCACGGGCACATCTACAACGAGGACCACATGCCCAAGGCACCGGCCTGCGATGTGTTTGTGTATGGACACACACACCGACAGGTGCTCAAACCAGCGGAGGAGACTGGCGGGCCTGTAATACTGAACACGGGGTCGCCCACATTTCCCAAAGGGGGCAACCTGCCTACCTTTGCCACGTATGCTGACGGCATGCTGGCTGTACGCACACTTGATGGTGCTGCCATCAGCAGCTTGAAAATCTGACTTTTACCTATATCGGGTGGTTCTAAAAATTCTGTTTTTAGAGTTCTGCTATTCTGAAATGTGATTTGCACACTCTCGAAAGTGTCTTTTTGAAAGTTTGTTCGGTCACATAGCCCGCTATGCTCCCTCACGAACTTTCAAAAATACACTTCCGATAGTGCACAAATCCCTATTTCAGAATTATTAGAAACACCCATAAACATATTAAACCATATAAATGGAGAACACTTATACATACGACGAGGCTTTCAAGGCCTCGCTTGAATACTTTGGCGGCGACGAACTGGCCGCACGCGTTTGGGTTAACAAATATGCCATGAAGGACTCCTTTGGGCACATATTTGAACGTTCGCCACGTGACATGCACCACCGCATTGCAGCCGAAATTGCACGAATCGAGAAGAAATATAACAACCCGGTGAGCGAAGAGGATGTTTTTACACTACTCGACCACTTTCGCTACCTTGTGCCTGCAGGCTCACCCATGACGGGGATTGGTAACCATCACCAAATAGCTTCGCTCTCTAACTGCTTTGTCATTGGCATTGATGGCAATGCCGACTCATACGGTTCCATCATGAAACTGGACGAGGAACAAGTGCAGCTGATGAAGCGGCGCGGCGGTGTGGGCCATGATTTGTCGGGCATTCGCCCCAAAGGGTCGCCTGTTAAGAACTCGGCATTAACCTCGACCGGCATTGTGCCATTTATGGAGCGCTACAGCAACTCTACACGCGAGGTGGCACAGGACGGCCGACGCGGTGCACTGATGCTGTCTATTGCCATACGACACCCCGAAGCTGAGGCCTTTATTGACGCTAAAATGACTGAAGGCAAAATTACAGGGGCTAATGTGAGTGTGAAGGTTGACGATGAATTTATGCGTTGCGCCACCGAGGGACGCCCCTACCACCAGCAGTTTCCCATCAGCAGCAACAGTCCGTTGGTTGAAAAGGACATTGACGCTACGGCCCTTTGGCATAAAATTGTACACAACGCCTGGAAGAGTGCCGAGCCCGGCGTGCTGTTTTGGGACACCATTCTGCGCGAAAGCATTCCCGACTGTTATGCCGACCTGGGCTTCCGCACGGTGAGCACAAACCCTTGTGGCGAAATTCCGCTTTGCCCCTATGACAGCTGTCGGTTGCTGGCCATAAACCTTTATAGCTACGTTGAAAATCCCTTCACGCCACAAGCCACATTCAACTTCGAACTGTTCAAAAAGCACGTAGCCATGGCGCAACGCTTTATGGATGATATCATCGACTTGGAGCAGGAGAAGATTGACGCCATTCTTAACAAAATTGCTAACGACCCGCAGAGTGACGAGGTGAAATACACCGAACGCCACCTTTGGGAGAAGATTAAGCATAAAACGGCCCAGGGCCGACGTACCGGAGTGGGCATTACAGCCGAAGGCGACATGTTGGCAGCCCTCGGCCTGCGCTATGGTACGGAAGAGGCTACCGAAATGGCTGTTAAAGTGCAACAGACTTTAGCGCTTTCGGCATACGCCTCGAGCGTGAACATGGCCAAAGAGCGTGGTGCGTTCCCCATATATGATGCCAAACGCGAGGAGAACAACCCCTTCGTCTTGCGCATTAAGGAGCACGATGCTGCCCTGTATGACGACATGGTTAAGTACGGCCGCCGCAACATTGCCTGTCTGACCATTGCACCGACAGGCACCACAAGCTTGATGACGCAAACGACATCGGGCATCGAACCTGTGTTCATGCCCGTGTACAAACGCCGTCGTAAGGTGAACCCTAACGACACAAATGTGCACGTTGACTTTGTGGACGAGACGGGGGACTCTTTTGAGGAATATATTGTATATCACCCCAAGTTTATTACGTGGATGAAGGCCCAGGGGCTTGACACAGAAAAGCGTTATACGCAAGAGGAGATTGACGAACTGGTGGCACGCTCGCCTTACAACAAAGCTACTGCCAACGATGTGGACTGGCTGATGAAGGTGCGCATGCAGGGCGCCATACAAAAGTGGGTAGACCACAGCATCAGTGTGACAGTGAACTTGCCGAACTCTGTGGACGAAGAACTCGTCAACCGCCTCTACGTCGAAGCATGGAAGAGTGGCTGCAAGGGTTGTACGATCTACCGCGACGGTTCACGTGCAGGGGTGCTGGTAAGTACGCAAAAGACTGACAAAAAGAAGAAGAAACAAGAAGAGGACTTGCTGACTAAGGGCATGAAACTGCCCGAGGTGACCGAACGCCGGCCCGACGTGCTGGAATGCGACGTGGTACGCTTCCAAAACAACAAAGAGAAATGGGTGGCTTTTGTGGGGTTGCTCGACGGACACCCCTACGAGATATTCACCGGTCTGCAAGACGACGAAGAGGGCATTGTGCTGCCTAAGACGGTAACGAAGGGACGCATAATCAAGACAGTCTTGCCTGATGGCACCAAGCGGTATGACTTCCAGTTCCAAAACAAGCGCGGCTATAAAATGACGGTCGAGGGTTTGTCGGAGAAGTTTAACAAGGAGTATTGGAACTATGCCAAACTCATCTCTGGCGTATTGCGCTACCGCATGCCTATTGAGAACGTGATTAAGCTTGTCAACTCACTGCAGCTTGAGAGCGAGAACATCAACACCTGGAAGGTGGGCGTGAGCCGCGCGCTGAAAAAATACGTCATCGACGGCACTGAGGCCAAAGGGCAGAAATGTCCGAACTGCGGCCACGAAACTTTGGTTTACCAAGAAGGCTGCCTGATATGCAAACACTGCGGTGCAAGCCGGTGCGGATGATATTTAATCTGTCCAAACTATCGCTTGTTAAAAAATTTATGTAAATTTGTACCTACATAGATTTATTGTTTAACTTAAACTGATTAGAATCAGCAACCATTTGCTGAGTAACACGAAACAGACACTGCACATATTGAACAAAAAGAGTACCTACGAATTGGCACTCGCAACTCACTTCACAAATTAGATTCTCATTTAGCCCGCACAGGCTAAATGGAGTTAAGTTATTAACATTGGAGGATTGCAATCTTTGTTCAACATACACATACTTGAGCTTTCGCTCTTGCTCTCTTATCCGAAAACCGCCAAAATTGAAGATATGCGAGAATGAGTTGCGAATGGTTCACGTCCCAATCATGGGGCGTGACCTTTTGTCCTACTTGTTTGCATATTGGGTGCTTGGCGGTACCTCGGATAAGAATAAGTAAGAGACAAAGGTTGCGCCCCTAATTTATTTTTTACTAATATGAAATCAAAAGGATTAGCTTACGTTCTATGGTTCTTCTTCGGTTGGGCCGGTATTCACCGCTTTTATGTTGGCAAAGTCGTAACTGGCGTCATATATCTTTTCACTGGTGGATTGCTTGGCTTCGGGTGGTTCATTGATCTTTTCCTCTTGGGCGGATATGTTGACACTTATAACGCCATGTTTATGGCAAGAACTGCGGCAAACAACACTAACGTCAACAATGTCGTTGTGAACATAGCTGGTCATTCGACAGCACCGCAGCAGCCAGCACAAACAGCCCAGCCTGCACAAGCCACTCAAAAGCCTCAAACCCAAGCTGAAAAGGGTGATAATAGTTCATGCTGATTAAAATTTATTGCTTTCTAGTAAAACTCCAAAGCATAAACAGCCTGTCACGGATAACGTGGTCGCTGCCATATTTCGTGATTCGCTTTTATGCTTTGGAGTTTTACCAGAAAGCAATAAGCTCACGGATCGCACCGATTGCACGGATTTTTTCGCTCACGCAACGTGCCTTAGCACCACGGAGATGACGGATTTTACAGATTTTGTGAGCATTGCATGCTCACTTCGCTATTAGCTCGTTGCTGCGACCAGGTCCTTTACTACATAATCTGTGCTAACATATTTTGCCACGGGTACGTTACGGGCCAATAGCGAAGTGAGCATGCAATGCTCACAAAATCCGTCAAATCCGTCATCTCCATGGTGCTAAAGCACGTTGCATGAGCGAAAAAATCCGTGTAATCGGTGCGATCCGTGAGCATAATATTAGAGGGGCTTTACCGGACAGTTCCCTTTGCCAGAATGGCAAACAAGTTGAGATAATAACAAAGATGATATTTGAACTTTGTTATATAGAAGCAACAATCATCAATATAACTGAAGCAGCCCGACAAGTTACTCAACTTGTCGGGCTGCTTTAGTCATATGGGTGGTTCTAATCATTCTGTTTTTAGAACCACCCATATATATTAGTTCGTCACATGCGTGAAGGCCTTAATCATTCTGCTGCTCAGGAGCCTCATCAATCAAGTCCATAAACTGGTCGAGCTTAGGCGTGATGATGATTTGTGTGCGGCGGTTGCGCTGCTTGCCCACAGCGGTAGCATTTGATGCCACGGGGTTATACTCGCCACGACCTGCTGCCGAAAGGCGCTTGGGGTCTACGCCATACTGGTTTTGCAAAGCCTGCACTACCGAAGAGGCACGAAGCGCCGAGAGGTCCCAGTTGTTGCGAATATTCTTTTGCGAAATAGGCACATTGTCGGTGTTACCCTCAACCAACACATCATAGTCCTTGTAATCGGTAATGATTTTGGCAATCTTAGAAAGCGTTTCGCCTGCACGATCGCCAATTTCGTAACTACCGCTCTTGTAAAGCATGTTGTCGGCCAACGAGATGTATACCACACCCTTAAGCACCTGTACGTCCACATCGTTCATTTCCTGACGAGTGAGCGAACGAGTCAGTTTGTTGGTCAGAGCCTGGTTCAAAGAGTCACTCTTTGTCTTGGCATCAACCAATTGCTTGATAAACTTGTTTGAAGCATTGATTTCATCAACCAACTTCGATATATTCACATTACCTTGCTGCACATTGCTCTGATAAGACGATTGCAATTTGCTGTAAGCCTCGCGCATCTCCTTATTGCGTTCCTGCTCCTCTTTGAGGCGGGCAGCCAAGCTCTTTGAGTCGGCAGTGTATTCGGCAATGCGCACCTGTGCCTCATTGTAATCCTTTTGCAAAGCGGCATGCTCCGTCTTCAGGTTGTCATAATTACCTTGCACCTCAGCAAGTTTCTTTTTGCTCACACAGCCAGTCATCAGCAACACTGCCAATGCCGGCACAAATAGTTTAAGATTTTTCATTTGTCAGGTTGTTTCGTATTTATAATCATGTTAGGCATACACACCTCAATGGCATGCATTTCGCGGCGCAAGTTAGGCATTAAAGTTGACTGTACAAAAGATTTCGCATTTTTTAAGCACGTGCGTCATTCCACAGCTTCAATCTCGCTCTCTGGTTTGCACATAAACATGAAAACCGTGTCGTATATTTTTCCCAACGACTGCTGCTGGAAGCCTAAACTTCTGAAACAAAATGCACAAAACAACGTGACACGAGTAATAAAGTCTACGCGTTGGCGGAATTTCAGGTTAACGAGCTGACAAGTTAACGGATTAACGAGCAAGTATGCCATACACTACTTATCATGTTAAAGTCATAATGGCAAGAAGCCTAAAAAGTTTGGCAAACTTACCTGTTAACCCGTTAACTTGTCAACTTGTTTACTAATTCCGTCAACGCGTTAAAGTCTACATTTCCAGCATTTCATACAAAACAGGCCACTAAATATTGCACAAAAGCGCGCCAGTGCTTACCTTTGTGTAAGACTAAACCATAAATCGTGACAACAATATGACGAAACAAGAACTGATGCGGCGCGCCATAGCTTTGGCCGTCGAAAACGTGAAACAAGGGGGCGGCCCCTTTGGTGCCGTCATAGCGCGCAACGGCGAAATTGTGGCCGAAGGCGTCAACCGCGTTACCTTGCAACACGACCCTACCGCCCATGCCGAGGTGCAGGCCATTCGCAATGCTTGCACCAAGCTGGGCACTTTCGACCTCAGCGGCTGCGACATTTACTCGTCGTGCGAACCATGCCCCATGTGTTTGGGGGCCATCTATTGGGCACACCTCAGCCACCTATACTTTGCTGGCACAAAAACTGACGCTGCCGAGGCCGGATTTGACGACGCCTTTATATACCAGGAACTGCCACTGCCCATCAGCGAGCGCCACTTGCCAACCGAAGCCATGATGCACGACGAGGCCGACGCCCCTTTCAACGCCTGGCATCTGAATGGCGACAAAGTGGCATACTGAATGGCTCATAAAGGACATTTATTTTAAAAACTCAAAACAATACGTTTGAAAGCAGGAAAACACATTAGTTATCAGTTGCATCATCATCGTAGTGAAATATGGACTTGTGTTGATGGCGAAGGCATCTTTGTTTTAGATGGTGAACGAAGACTAGTTAAACGTGGAAACGTCATGAATATTCCTGTCGAACATTATCATGCCATAAAGGCCACAACGGATTTGACTTTTATTGAGGTACAATTAGGTAATCCGCTCGTGGAGGAAGATATTGAAAGATTTGAGTATGAATGGTAAAAAAGGAATTTCCTTAATTAAAGAACAAAAACATATCAATTATGAGTAAACAAAACATAGCCCTAATAACGGGTGTAACAGGACAAGATGGATCATACTTAGCAGAATTGCTCCTTGAAAAAGGATATGATGTACACGGCATCATTCGCCGTTCATCCGTAGACTATCGCGAGCGTATCGCACATCTCGAAGGCAAACCCCATTTCCATTTACACTATGCCGACCTTGGCGACTCCATGTCTATAGTAGGCGTGGTGTCAGAAGTGCGACCTACTGAGATTTACAACCTTGCTGCACAGAGCCATGTGCAGGTTAGCTTCGACTCTCCTGAGTTTACCGCTGACGTTGATGCCGTGGGTGTTCTACGTATAATTGAGGCAGTACGCAAAGTAGGACTTACCCACAGTTGTAAAATCTACCAAGCATCAACCTCCGAACTCTATGGCAAAGCTGAAGAAGTGCCACAAAACGAAAACACCCCCTTCCATCCATTCAGCCCCTATGCAGTAGCCAAACTCTATGGATATTGGATAATCAAAGAATATCGCGATGCCTACAATATGTTTTGCTGCAATGGCATCCTCTTCAATCACGAAAGCGAGCGTCGTGGCGAGACTTTCGTGACACGTAAGATTACTCTTGCTGCTGCACGTATAGCACAGGGCTTGCAAGACAAACTCTACCTTGGCAACCTTGATTCATTACGCGATTGGGGCTATGCAAAAGACTATGTAGAGTGCATGTGGCTCATTCTTCAAGCCCCTAAACCCGAAGACTACGTCATCGCAACAGGTGTACAACATAGCGTACGTGAGTTTGCCCAACTCGCCTTTCATCATGTAGGCATCGAACTAAAATGGGAAGGCAAGGCAGAAAACGAAAAAGGCATCTGCATAAGCGGTCCCGAACATTTAAAAGGAAAAACAATAGTAGAAGTTTCCCCAGACTTCTATCGTCCCACAGATGTAGTAAACCTTTGGGGCGACCCAACCAAAGCCAAGGCAAAACTCGGTTGGAATCCCAATACTACCTCCTTCGAGCAACTCGTAAAAATCATGGTAGACCATGACATGGCAAAAGTAGCAGCAGAAGGAGCCGCAGCCCAAGTACGTACCAATTTGGCAGAATATCTTGAAAAAGGAATTGTAAAATAAAAGAACCCCATGTTAAGTAAAGATAGTAAAATCTATATAGCAGGACATCACGGACTTGTAGGCTCAGCCATTTGGAACAATCTAAAGGCACGAGGCTATAACAATTTAGTAGGTCGCAGCCATAAAGAGTTAGACCTAACCGACCAGCAAGCCGTAACACGCTTCTTCGATGAAGAACGTCCCGAAGCCGTAGTTCTTGCAGCAGCCTTTGTTGGTGGCATCATGGCAAACTCCCTCTATCGTGCCGACTTCATCATGCAAAACATGAAGATGCAGTGCAATGTAATAGAAAATGCCTACAAACATGGTGTCAAAAAACTCCTCTTTTTAGGTTCAACGTGCATCTATCCCAAGAACGCACCCCAACCCATGAAAGAAGACAGCCTGCTCACCTCCCCCTTAGAATATACCAACGAGGAATATGCCATAGCCAAGATAGCAGGATTAAAGATGTGCGAATCGTACAATCTGCAATACGGCACCAATTATATAGCCGTAATGCCCACCAACCTCTATGGTCCCAACGATAATTTCCATTTAGAGAACAGCCATGTCATGCCCGCCATGATGCGCAAAATCTATTTGGCAAAACTCCTACACGAAGGCGATTGGCACAGCATAGAAGAAGACATGAACAAACGCCCCATCAATCCCACAGACAAACTCCGTGCGCTCATTGGTGAAGGCAATGTAGATGGCACAAACCCTCATGACCGCATCTTAAAAGCCTTAGCCTTCTATGGCATCTACAACAATAAAGTAGTGCTTTGGGGAACAGGAACGCCACTTCGCGAATTTCTTTGGAGCGAAGACATGGCAGATGCCAGTGTACACATACTCCTAAACGTTGACTTCAAAGATATTATAGGAATAGGAAAATACAGCAGCGTGTTTTATGGAGCCAAAACCGATGGCACAGTAGACCGCAACAACTCTGAAGGTCGCGGAGGCGCCATACCCACGTTAGGCGAGATACGTAATTGCCACATCAACGTAGGTACAGGCATAGAACTCACCATCCGTCAACTCTCCGAATTAGTTGCAAAAGCCGTAGGATTTGAAGGCACCATAGAGTTTGACAGCACCAAGCCCGATGGCACTATGCGTAAACTCATCGACGTAAGTAAACTCCATTCATTAGGCTGGACACACAAAGTCGAGATTGAAGAAGGCGTACAACGACTTTTTAATTGGTATAAACAAAGTCTCAACAAACAATGAAATCAATCGTAACACGAAAATACCTGATACCATTTGCTCTTGTAACCTCCCAATTCTTCTGTTGGGGATTTGCACATAAGTAGGTGTTAAAAATTAGTTGATATGAATTGGTACAGTATTTCGTTCGCTTTCGCGCACCTTTTCTCGACATGGCAAAATGAAAGCAAGCTCTCTTTTGCTCATCTATCTTAACGAAAAGGTTCAGAACTTGAGTACGTAATCTCACCACTTTGCACCTCGTGCAGCAACTGTGCATAAAGTTGCGCATAGTCGAGCGGCGTGTCACAATCTATGACGTGCTTCACCTCCTGACAGTAAAAACGGCGGCTGCCCGTAGGGTCGGTCAGCAGGTCGAACCTGTTGCTGGTGCCTATAAACGAGGCCACACGTGCCATTTTACTGAACCCGGCAGCATAGGGGCGGCGCGCCTGCATGGTGCCAAGCTGCACCAAATTCTTAAGTTTGGCGTTGTGCAGCTTGTTGTAGCGGTCAAACTCGTTGAGGTTGACAAGCGCAAAGCGCGACAGTGCCAGTTCAAGACGCTCGTCGCCGGCCAGCTCAAACTTGTCGGTGTAGTAATTGCACAGTTCGGGAGGCAGCAACATGCGGCAAAATGTACTTTTGCACACACCCTGCTCCTCGCTCACCAACAGCGGTATCATGGCATTGCCGCTGGTGCTTGCACCGCCCGCTGCGGCCTGCACCCAACCGGCCACCATGCAGCGCAGCCAGCGCCCGAACACCATGCGCCACAGCGCGTCGGTGCTCACCCGTTCGGCCAGTGGACCCACGCGGTCGGTGCCGTCCCACTGGGGCAGGGCCTGCAAATAAGCGCTGAAGGGATGATACTGCGGCATGTAAGCAGACTCCACAATGCGGTCCACATCATTGTTCCACACCATGCAGCCCCGTTTGTGCAGATCAATCACCATGGTGTTGCGCACCAGTTTGTTCACGAGCACAAACCCCTTGTCCGCCTGATCACGCCGTTGCACTTCGGGCGTGCGGTCAAGCACATTATAGCGAATGTCGCACAGTTCGTCCATTAGACTGATGGTCTGTTCGGTCAGACCGCAATTAGTCGTGTTGGCAGTCGCTTGCGGTGCGCAGTCATTGTCATTGCCATTGCGCTTTTGCGGCTGGGGTGTTTCAGTGTTTTTAGTTCGTGGTTCCGGGCTATGTCCGATAGCGTCTATCAGTTTGTCAACGCCACGTTTCACAATGGCATCGGCATAGCGCAGCATTCTGTTAAGCATTTGTTTCATGGTAGTCAATACAATTTGGTTTGATATAAAAGTAAAGTGCTGCAAAGGTAACACCAAGGCATTGTTCCAATTATGCGAAACTACAAGTTTTTTATAAGTGATTGAGAATGAGATAAGTTTTTATCTCATAAAAAGAAGAGGT
>ERZ1034925.244-NODE-244-length-28403-cov-26.002258_pt1 | contig 28403 bp, 17 predicted proteins | sample MGYA00520687_ERZ1034925 | MGnify/ENA primary metagenome ERZ1034925 (study PRJEB33766, sample SAMN09781758) | gut metagenome | biome: gut microbiome | host: Homo sapiens | place: Madagascar | study: EMG produced TPA metagenomics assembly of the PRJNA485056 data... | reverse complement strand
GATTTTTAATGATTTTATTATTCTGCTATTAACTGTGTTTCTAAAATCATTCATTACTTCAATATCATCAATTATTGAAAAATGTAATTCGTGAAAATTGCAACCTGTAGGTGTCCATTTTAGCATATCTTTTAGTTTGTTCATTTTTGTAGAATCTATATTTTGTTGTTTGTAATATCTAATACTACGTCTTGATTTTATTAGGTTAAGAATGTTTTCATCATCAAATTCTAAAATACTATCTGCATCTTGAGAATTTTTGTTCAAAATTGATAATGCACCTGTTGGACAAATTGCAAAGCAATGTTGACACTTTATACATCTATTTTCACCATCTTTTGTCCATTGTGGAATTTTTTGTTCGTTTAATTCTAAATTTCCGGCAACACAATCTTTTACACACTTTGCACAATGAATACATTTTTCTTCATCGATTTTTAAAAATTTAGAATTCATAATAATTTCCTTTACCATTTAAAAGTCCAAAAATCTCTTTCTAGCATTACTAAGAATGGGATTAATTCAAGACGACCAATATACATATCAAATATAAAAATTAATTTTGATATTGGGTGTAGAGATTCAAAACTATTCATTGGACCAACTATATGCCCAAATCCTGGTCCTATGTTCCCAATAGCTGTAACAGTTCCAGAAAAACCAACCGTTACGTTTTGTTCTAACACAGTAATTATTACAACAGAAATAGCAATTAAGGCTAAGTAAAAACATACAAACATAACTGTTTGAGATAAAATTTCTTTGCTTATGATAGTATTATCAATTTTTATGTTTATTACAGCATTTGGATGTAAAATTTTCTTTACTTCTGTACTCATTATTTTCCATATAAGTACCCATCTGGCAATTTTTATACCACCACTTGCTGAACTTGCACAACCTCCTGTAAACATTGCTAAAAATAATAATACTTGAGTTGATAAATTCCAATTTGAATAATCTGCACTAGCACTACCCGTAGATGTCATTAGTGAAATAACTTGGTACATACCATGTGTTATACAATAAAAAATATCACATTTATCGTTAATATATAAAGACGTTATAACTAATGCTGATATCCCAAGAAACGTTGCTATATATGCTCTAAATTCTTCATTTTTAAATAATATTGAAAAATTAAATTTTATTAGTGCTTTATATTGCAAATTAAAGTTTGCCCCTGCTATCACCATAAATACTAAAATAATCCATGTTATAGGGTAAGAATTGTAACCCATTGTGCTTGATGCATTTGTGGAAAAACCACCTGCAGACAATGTTGAAAAACTATTACAAAGAGAATCAAATAATGGCATGCCTGCTATTTTAAGAAGGATAGTTTCTAATAATGTCATAAATATGTAGATTTTCCATAAAGCAGATGCCGTACTTCTAATACGTGGTGTGAATTTATCTTCCGTTGGACCAGGAGATTCTGCAAAAAACATTTGACGGCCTGCCACAGCAAATTGTGGTAAAACTGCAATAAACAATACAATAATGCCCATACCACCTATCCATTGCGTTAATGCTCTCCAAAAATATATTGCTTTAGGATAGTCAATGTTGCCACAAATACTAGCACCCGTTGTTGTAATACCTGATGTTGATTCGAATAATGCATCAATTGGACACATTCCATAAAACATATATGGTAATGCAGCAATTAGTCCACCTAAAATCCATGATGTAGCAACGATAAATAGACCTTCACTTTTTTTTACATCATTTAGATTCTCGACTTTTGAGTTTCTAAAAATAAATTTTAATAATAGGCTCAATGTAATTGATAGTGCAGCAGTAATGGCAAATGGTATAATAGATGTATATTCTTTGTAATATAACGAAAATATTACAGGTGTAAATATTACAAATCCAAAATATCTTAATATTATTTCAAAAGCATAAGCAAGATAGTTTATTCTCATTCTTTCACCTTAAAATATTCCCGTAGAATAGGAGCATTTTCACTAGTAGTAAATATTATAAGATTATCTAATGCACGAATCATTGTGTCACCTTTAGGTATTAAAACTTTATTTTTTCTTTGAATAATACTTACAATTGCTTTTACTGGCATTTTTAAATCTTTAATCATTGTATCTTTGTAATTTTCAGGAATGATGATTTCTAAAATTTCACCCTTGCCTTGTTCTACAGTTGCTACAATATCTACATTACCGCCAGTAATACTATTTTTTACTTCATTTAGAGCCGCATTTTTTGCTGATACCGCAATATCAATACCAACTTTCTCAAATAGAGGAATGTTTGCATTTTTGCTAACTCGTGAAATAACTCTTTTTACTCCAAGTTGTTTTGCTAATAAAGAACATAGTAAATTCTTTTCATCGTTATTTGTAACACTTACAACAACGTCACTGTCAGAAATTTCTTCTTCATTTAACAAAGATAAATCTGTACCATCACCATTGATAATTAATGTATTAGACAAATCTTGTGCAATTTTTTCGCATCTTATAGGATTGCGTTCAATAATTTTTACTTTAAGTTTCGCGTCTTCTAGACTTTCTGCCAACATTTTCCCAACATTACCACCACCGATAATAGTAACTTTTTTGGTTACACCTTTTTCGTGGAAGAAACGACCTGCCAATTTATCAAGGGAGTGTGATGAACCCATAAAGATTGCTTTATCATCTTTTTCCAAAATTGTATTACCAGTTGGTATAAGTAATTCTGTATCTTTTTTTATACCTACAATAAGTGTATCTTTTGGAAAGTCACATTCTCTAATCTTTTTATCAACTAATACAGAATTTTCTTTCATTCTGTATTCAAGTAGTCTTGCTTTTCCATCAGCGAAATTTTCTACATCAAGTGCTTCTGAAACAGTAATAATTCTAAAAATATCTTGTGTAAGTAATTCTTCTGGCCAAATAACTTCATCAATGTATAAATCACAAGGATAATCTGTATCTTTTGTTAATCCTAGTGACGATTTGTATTCTTCTTTGCTAACAAAACAAATAGTTCTTACTCCAGAAATTCGTTTTGCTGTTAGACATGCAACAATATTTACTTCATCAAGTTCAGAACAAGCCAAGAACAAATCGGCATCTTTGATATTTGCCTCTTTTAGCACTTCAATATTAGATGCATTTCCGGTAACAAAACCAATATCGAGTTTGTTAAAATTATTTGTAAACTTTTCTTCTTTATCTATTATTGTGATGTCGTGATCTTCAAAAAATTCTGTTGCTATCAGACATCCAAGTTCAGTTGCCCCAAATATTATTATATTCATTCTTCAAAATATACTTCAAAGCCATTTTTAAGTCAATTAGTACTAAATTATGAGTTTTTTAGTGCTTTTATATGCTTGTAAACGTAGATAATACCAAGTATTAAACATACAAAAATTATTATAGCATCAAATTTATGCCAAATTGACTTTAATGCTTCAAAGTTTTCTCCCATTTTTATACCAACAAATACTAAAACATAACTCCATATCAAAGAACCTAAGAATGTTAATGTAAAAAAGTTACGTTTCTTTGCTTTTAATATTCCCGCAGGAAGTGAAATAAATGTTCTAATAACAGGTAACATTCTGCAAAGGAAAAATGCAAAATCTCCATATTTATCAACCCATTTATCAGCAACTTCCAAATCGTGATTTGATATTAAAAAATATTTTCCATATTTTTCTATAAAAGTTCTTCCTCCAAAATATCCAAGATAATATGATGGTATAGAACCTATAACACAACCAATAGCACCAAAGATAGCAGCAGTATGTATACTATTAATCTTGCCTAAAGTTACTAAGTAACCAGCAAATGGTAATATTGCTTCACTTGGTAATGGAATATTACAAGATTCAATAGCCATTAGTATACTTATACCAAACGGTCCAAATGTTGTAATAGTTTTTTCAATTAGTGTTACAAGTATCCCTAATATGTGTTCAAACATTTTTTATACTCCCTTTTGCTAATACGTTAAGTATATAACAAATATAATTATTCGTATGTTTTTATAAACTCTATGAGTTGTTTAATAGAATATTGTTCTTTTATTACTATAAAATCCTTTTTGGTTTGTTCTTTCACGTAGTCTAGACTTTTTCCATCTAAAAATAATTCTGTAAATGGTTTCAGCATAACAGATGGAACAACTACATAGTCAGACTCATCATTCTTCAATGTTCTAATCAAATCTCCTGATGTAATCAATCCGGCAACTGTTATGTTTTCTCCCCAATATTCAGCTTTAACAGGTTTTACAGTACTTTTTAAGTTTTTAATTTTATTTAATTCTTCATTAATTTTATTTAAAGCAGGTAGTGCTGCATAAGATGTAGCAAGTGTCAATTTTAAAGGCTTTCTTATCTTTGTAGGTAATTGATATTGATAAAAATCGTCTAATAATGCTCTTAATGCTCCTACACCATCATCTAATTGTTCAAAATTTCCATAATATTCAGTAGGAGGTATTTCTTTATCAGCAAGTATAAAAAATTCGTCGGAACAACACGCTTTAGGATATTTGTCTGAAATTTTAATTGTTTCTTTTGCAATATCTTTTGTTACTCGTTTTAAAACAGAATCTTTTCTATATGTTGTTATACCAACTGGAACAATTGCTATTGATAAAACACAATCACCTAATGATGTTAAATCTTTTAATGTTCTTTCTAATTCAACTCCATCATTAAATCCAGGACATAAAACTATTTGTGTATGGAAAGGAATTTCTTGTTCTTTAAACCAATTTAATTCTTCCATTATCTTACAAGCATTCGGATTACGTTGCATTTTTACACGTAGTTCTGGATTTGTTGTATGTACTGAAATATAAAATGGGCCTAGATGCATTCTTGCAATTCTATCTTTGTCTTTTTGTGTAAGATTTGTAAGTGTGATGTATGTTCCTTGTAAGTACGACAGTCTATAATCATCATCTTTAATATACAAAGTATCTCTTAAACCTTTTGGTTGTTGGTCAACAAAACAAAAGATGCATTTGTTTAGGCAAGGATGTATTTTATCAAAAACAGCACTCTCAAAGATTATACCTAAATTTTCATCATAATCTTTCTCTAATTCTATTTCTTCAATTTCACCATTTTTCTTTTGAATCTCAATAGTAATAATTTCACCTTTACAGTAGAAATTATAATCAATTAAGTCAGTTAATTCTGCTCCATCGATACTTAATAATACATCACCATTTTCGATTTCTAATTCTTCGGCAATAGAGCCTTTTTCTACAGAGTTAACGATTGCAGGCATGTTCTAATCCCTCAATTAAAGTGATGAAATTTTTGTATTCACAAATTGTATTATCTAAAATCATTTTTCTATAAAAATGTCTATTAATATCTTCTGAGTTTATAGCATTTTCTGCTTCAAGTTTTAATTTTAATAATCCATTTTTTACAGTTGTGTATAATTTGAGTTTGTCATTGTTGTCTAAAACATCGGAACACGCAATTTTTATTTTTGAATTTGGTAAGAATTGGGTTGGATTTATAGATGGTTTTTCTAATAATTTTTCGTTTAAAAATAATTTTCCATTTTCTGTTATTGAATAATAATAGTATGGTTTTCCACCTTCTGTAAAGAATTTGTCAGATTTGATAAAGTTATTCTTTTCCATTCTTTTTAATGCTGGTTGTAATGTTCCAAAACCAGGTTTTGTAATTGCACCAAAGTATTTTTGTAGCGATTTTGAAAGTCCATACATTGTACTTTGTCCGTTTAGTAATATATATAATATAAGTAGTTCATTCATATTATTGTATATTATCATAAAATATATCGAAATGATAGAGTATTATTTAACATTTTATGGTATAATGTGTGTATGTTTACAGGTATTATTGAAGAGACAGGTGTTATTCAGTCTATCACAAGTAATAGTATTTCTATACAATGCGAGAAAGTTTTAGAAAATACAAAAGTTGGGGATAGTATTGCAGTAAATGGTGTATGTTTAACTGTTACACAACTGAAAGAGTCATCTTTTTTAGCAGATGTATCACCAGAAACTTTTAAAGTTACGATGTTTGGTGAATTGTATCAAGGTGATTGTGTTAATCTGGAGAGAGCATTGTTATTGTCAGATAGATTGGGTGGACATATTGTATCAGGGCATATTGATACAGTTGGTTCGATTTCAAATTTGTCTAAGAATAATGATTTTTATGATTTAATGGTAAATTTTGATTCAAAATATAAAAAATATATTGTAAAAAAGGGTTCTATATCAATTAATGGTATTAGTTTAACAATTGCAGAATGTGGTGATAATTTTGTTACAATTGCTGTTATCCCTCATACTTTTGAAAATACTGCATTAAAAATGTTAAATAAAGGTAAAAATGTTAACGTAGAATTTGATATTTTAGCAAAATATGTTGAAAAAAATTTATTATCGGCAGATAATAGCAACATAACTATGAATTTTTTGGAAAGAAATGGGTTTGTGTAATGACAGTCAATAGTGATGATTTTAAATTTAATTCTATAGAAGAAGCAATTGCTGATTTTAAATTAGGCAAACCAGTAATTGTTGCAGATGATATTGATAGAGAAAATGAAGGTGATTTAATTTGTTCCGGACAAATGGTAACCCCTGAAATTATAAACTTTATGACAAAAGAGGCTAGAGGTTTAGTTTGTTTAGCAATTTCTCATGAAATTGCTGAAAAATTGGATTTACCACAGATGGTTGAACAAAATACTGAAAAAATGAAAACAGCATTTACGTTAAGTATTGATGCTTCCGAAAAATATGGTGTAACAACTGGTATTTCTGCTTATGATAGAGCAAAAACTATAGAGGTTGCTATTGCTCCAGATGCACAACCATCAGATTTAAGAAGACCAGGACATATGTTTCCTTGTGTTTCAAGACGTGGTGGTGTGTTAGAAAGAATTGGTCATACAGAGGCAGTCGTTGATTTGGCTAGGTTAGCAGGTCACGTTGCAGCGGGTGCTATGTGTGAAATTATGACTGAAGATGGACATATGGCAAGACGTGATGAATTAAAAGAATTTGCCCAAAAACACGATATTAAATTTATATCTGTTGCAGATTTGGTTGCATATCGTTTGAAATCTGAAAAATTGATTTCTCGTGATGCTGTTGCAGATTTGCCAACTCAATTCGGAAATTTTAAAATTTATGGTTATACAAACAAATTAACTGGACAAGAACATGTTGCCATTGTAAAAGATGATGGTTCGGATAAAATTCCTATGATTCGTGTACATAGTGAATGTTTTACTGGTGATGTTATGCATAGTTTGAGATGTGACTGTAATGCTCAATTGCATACGGCATTATCTATGATTGAAGAATATGGCAAAGGTGCAGTTATTTATATGCGTAATCATGAAGGTCGTGGAATCGGACTTGTTAATAAAATCAAGGCTTATAGTCTACAAGACAAAGGACAAGATACTATAGAAGCAAATTTATCATTAGGTTTTCCTGTTGATTTAAGAGATTATGGAGTTGGTGCCCAAATAATATTAGATTTAGGTTTTAACAATTTTAACTTGTTAACTAATAATCCGAAGAAAATTGTTGGATTGACGGGTTATGGATTGAAAATACATGATGTTATTAACTTAAAAACTGATATTAATAAATACAATAAAAAGTATTTAGAAACTAAAAAAGAAAAAATGCACCACATGTTATAAAAAGGATTATATGATGCAAGATACATACAATGTAGAAAATTTAACAAAAGATAAGGCACTTTTATTTAAAGGGGTATATTCTGACTTTGTTTCAAAAGCAGTTTCTGATTATAAATTTGAATTACCACCTTTACCATTTGATGAATTTATTGAGGCAGTAGATGGTGGCTTGATTCAATGCTTGATATTGTCAGAAAATGGTTTTCCTACAGCATTTTTAGTTTATACAACTGCTATATCTGAATCTATTGAATTAAATATGATACATTGTTTAGGTGAAGAAGATTTAATTGAAAAAAGAAGATTATTAGTTTCAAGGTTTTTAGAAGATACAAAAATCTTGAGAAAAAAATCTGTTGTTTGTTACCCAATGATGGGTTCACAAGGTGATTTTACAGGTGATATTGCTCATTTAGGTTTTAGGTTTATTGGTTTGGCTGTTCTTCGTTTCTTAATGAATGATGAACAATCTAAATTGATTTTTGAAAAATCTGAATTAGCACATTTAGGTTATCAATTGAGAGTTGTACCTTGGGATGAATCTTATAGAAAAGAAGTGGTTAAGATTATTCATAACAATTTTAAAGATACTTCTGATGCGTTATTTGATACTCGTTTTAAGAGTATTTCAGGAACTGATGATATTATTGATAAAATTGTTGAAAATATTTATGGCGATTTTTTACCTGAGGCAACATCAGTTTTATTACATTTAGAAAAACCTGTTGGTATTGCATTTACTAATGTTACTGGTGGAAAAATCGCTAATATTCCATTAGTAGCATTGAATAAAGAATATAGAGGTAAAGGCTATTCAGAACATTTGTTAAAACGTTCTGTTGGAGTAATCAAAAATTGGGTAGAATCTGGTTTAAAAGATTTTACCGAAATTAACGTTACAACCGAAACAGATAATTACGGTGCATTAAAGATGTATAGAAATGTTGGTTTTAAAGAAGATTATTCTTATACACAAGCATATTTACCAATTAAAAAGTAATTTATTTGTTCTCTTTATTTAAATCAACAGTTGGAACAGAATCTTTTAATATGTATGGACGCACAAATGCCCAAGTTCCGTATAGTGAAGTTGCAATGCCTGTTATACTTAGAGCCTTTTTTGCAACAGAAGGTTTCATGAATGATGCAATGGCATTTAAACTTGTACCAACCATTATTCCTAGATAACCTTTGAATATTGTTCTTGGAACTGTTATACAATCTGACATATCAGCAGAATTTTTTAATTTTGTTTGAAAATTATCTGTAAGATGGTTTTCTTTTGGTTGTATTTGTGGAGTTGTTTCGCCTTTGAAATTATAAGGTGTAATTTTGCTAATATTCATCAAAAAAATCCTTTCAATTTATATAGTATAAAAAGCACCTAAAAATAAAATTTGTTAGGTGCTTTAAATTGAAATATATATTTGTAATTATTTATTAAATGTAAAACCGTCTTCTTTCATACGATTTAAACACTCGATAATTTTTTCTTCTGAACAAACAATTGAAACTCTGAAGAAACCTTCACCGTATGTTCCATAAGCATGTCCAGGAACTGCTATAATACCAGATGTTTTCATTAAATCATCTGTAAATTCTTTTGATGTTGCATATCTTGGAGGGATTGGCATCCAAAGATAGAATGTTGCATTAGGTACATAAAAGTCTGGCCAACCAAGTTCTTTCATACCTTGTACAAAAATATCTTGTTTTCTTTTAAGTTCTTTATTTGCTTCTTTAAAATATTCATCACCTTCTGGTGTGTTGATTGTTTCAGCACAAGCAATTTGAATTGGTTTGTAAATACCATTATCAATAGTAGATTTTAGTACACAAAGTTGGTCAATTGCTTCTGTATTCCCACAAATCCAACCTGCACGAGCACCTGTCATAGCATAAGGTTTTGAAAAACTGAAGAACTCAACTGCAATGTCTTTTGCTCCTTCAAATTCTAAAATACTGAATGGTTTGTCATTTTCATCAAAATATACTTCTGAATATGCTGCATCTGACATTAACAAAATTTTGTGTTTCTTACAAAATTCTAATACGTGTCTGTAATATTCTCTTGTTGCAGTTGCTCCAAGTGGATTGTTTGGATAATTTATAATTAACGCTTTAACTTTGTCTGCGTTGCCACCTTTTTCAATGAAATCGTTCCAAACTTCATCAAGATTAGGCATAAAATTGTTTTCTGGTGTTAAAGAAATTGGAAATGCTTTACCACCTGCAATACTAATCATTTGTCCATAAGATGCATAACCAGGATCTGGAACAAATATTACATCTTGATCAGATTCTTCAATTGTTGGCGAAATTAGAATTCTAATAAAGTTTGCTAGACCTTCTTTTGAACCAATCAATGATGCAATTTCTTTTTGTGGATTTAGTTCAACACCAAATCTGCGTTGCATATATTGTGCAATTGCTTCTAAAAAGAACTTTTCACCTCTTGGTGTTGAATATGTATGTATTCCATCAATGTCTATTGCATTTTTAAGTTTATCCAACATATATTGTGGTGGATTCGCGGTTGGTGCACCCATAGATAAAAATATAGGACTTCTATTTTTTGCATCTAATTCAGGCTTTAGTTTATTCGCAGCAGCCTTAATTTGAAACATAATATATGTAGTCATTGATTTTACATAATCATTAAAAAGTTCTTTCATAAATACAACCTCTTTTACTAATCTAATTTAGAAATTATACACCGTAAATTTTATTTATCAATATTGTTAATAATTGTGGATTTTTTTAAAATATTTGATATATCTGAAATGTTTAAACCTTTGTAGTTTATGTGTGAAGATGTAATCGGTTGTTTGTAGTCTTGTTTCAATATAGAACGAGATTCTACAATAACTGATGGTGGCAAAATTGACCATTTATACAATGACGTTGACATTCTTCTATAGAACTTATCAAGCCATTCTGTTTTTTGTTCTCGGCTAACCTCGTGGCTCTTTTCATACAAGAATTCAGAATCTATCATATCGTTATAATGTTCGTGTTTGTTCTCAATTCTCCAAATAACTTCGTCTAAAAATTCATAAGGCATCAATGCGTCTTCTGCAATCAATGGTTTTCCTGTACGTTCGTCAATTGCAAGTTCAGCACCAGGACGTTTTAAAATAATAGCTTCTGGAATAGCATTTTTTTCTTCTCTATTCTTGTTCATCCATCTAGCAAACGCAAAAAGTTTTGTCTTAGGTACATCTGCAATCGGTGCAAATCCACCAGACATATCGCCATTGATAGTCGCATACCCCATATATAATTCTGATTTGTCAGAAGTCGCAATCGGAATACAACTAGCAAACTCGTTTGCTATCCCCCACAAATACATCGCTCTAGAACGTGCCTGTATATTATCTTGTGTGAAAGATTTTTTGTATCTGCAATCCCAACCTTTTTCAACTTCTTCAAACAATGTTGAAAACATCTCGTTTGTTGTATCAACCATATTCTTAATTGATAGTTCTGTAAAATGTATCCCCAAGTTGTTTGCCAATTCTTTTGCGTCACTTTTGCTTTCTTTACTTGTAATCTTTGATGGCATACTAACCCCAAAGACATTGTCTTTGCCAATCGCATCAGCCAACAATACTGCACAAACTGTTGAATCTAGTCCACCTGACAATCCCAAAACGGCACGTTTTAAACCGTTTTTGTTAAAGTAATCTCGCAACCCTTGAAGTATTGTTTTATAGGTTCTTTCAAGGTCGTTTTCATAATCTAGCGTGAAAACTTTTTCTTCTGATAATGATTGTTCTAAACCTTTTGTTAATGGGTAAATTTTACCGATATTTTTAAGTGGGTTTACAATCAAAAACTGTTCTTCAAACGATTTTGCTCTTGCTATCAAGTTCCCGTTTTTGTCAAAAACTCTGCTTGAGCCATCAAAAGAGCAGTTGTCTATAGCGCCAACTTGGTTTACATATACAATCGGTGTTTCATAATCTTTTGCCACAAAAGACAGCATATTGTGTTTAAGTTGCTCTTTCTTTGCTCTGCTTGGTGATGCTGAACAGTTGATGAAAACTTGTGGGTTTTCTTCTGCTAGTTCATCAATCGGGTCGATTTCATACATTATTGATGAGAAGAAGTTTTTGTTGTTCCAACAATCTTCGCAGATAGAAAGTCCGTATTTGATACCGTTTATCTCGTTTGTTTTGTCGCAATCCTTGATGTTATCCATATCAAAATGGCAAAGTGTTTCAGCAGGCTGAACCCCGACAACTGGTGATGGTTCAATGTATCTATAATCATTGAATTCTGAATATGTTGGAAGAAGTGATTTTCTAACAATACCTTGAATTTTGCCATTAGAAATTATTGCAAGTGAATTATAATAATTTTTACCCTTTGAAGTTGTGTTTTTTCGAGGTTCTACAAATCCTATAATAGCAGTTATTTTTTTTGTAAGTTTAGCGATTTCTTTTAACCATTTGATGTTTTCTTCAACGATTACAGGGTGTCTGTCGATTGTGTCTTCAATAGGATATCCCATTAGTGCAAGTTCTGGGAATACGACTGCATCAAGTTCAATGTCTTGTGCGTAGTTGATGTATTTCATTATCTTTTTAGCATTGTATTCTATGTCGCCTGCGATTGGGTTTATTTGTGCAAGTCCAAGACTGCCTTGTTTAAAATCTGAAACAATGCTTTTTATTTCATCAATAATTTCTTTCGTGTCATGACAATCTAACTCATTTTGTAAAATTTTATCAATTTTTTCTGATAATTCATACAATCTATTTGTATTAATATTTCCCATAATTACACTCCTTTACTCATCTTAGCAAAAATATAAACATTTGTTAATTGATTAGAATATTTTACGCAATTTTTTTTATTGTAATACGTTATAGTATATGAAGTTGGTCAAATTATGGAAGTGTGTACAAATAATAATTTAATGAATATGTATAATGTTCAGCAACAAAAGGCTGTTAGTACGACTAATCAGTCTAATGATGTTGTGTTAACTTCACAAAAACCATTATTGGAAGAACCAACTTCAAACAAGAAGAAGATTGCTATTGGAATCTTTTCAGCATTGGGTGTTGCTGCTAGTATGATGTTATTAGCAAAGTTTGATAAGAGTAAAAAATATTCATTAAATCCTGCAAAAATATTTAAAAATGGCTTAAAAGAAGCTTGGAATAATAGTTATTTGAAAAATTCTGATTATAAGTCAAAAGAAATTATTACAATGGGTGCTGGTTCTACTCTTGGAGGACTTGTTGCAGGTGCATTGTTAGACAAAAAAGAAAATTTTCAAGCAAAAAAAAGAGAAGCAATTGTACAGTTTACAAATATATCTATGCCAATTGTATTTGTTGAAGGTTTGAGTAATGCCGGTAAATATATTTCTTCCAAAATTATGCCAAATTGGGATAAATCTTCTTCATTCTTGAAGAAAGCAACTTCAAAATTACCACCTGTTATTGGTTCAATGGGTGGATTAATGGCTGGTATGTATATTGGTAACAAATTCTCAAATAAATTAAATGAAGTAATCTTTAAGAAAAAAGATGACCGTCCAATTGAAGTTACAGACTTTTCTGCTCATATAGATGATATTTGTGTTGCGGCTACTTTTGTTGCTGAAAATAATCCTTTAACTAAATTAGTATCAAGATTTATACCTTGTGCATTGATGGTCGCAGGTAATGAAATTGGTAGTAAAAAAGAAAATCTTGTTGATAAATCGCAAACAAATAATCAAATAAGCAATAAATAAGTTCATTTTTATTAATTTATAAAAATCTTGGTTTAATATTTTATTAAACGTTTTTGGCATGGATTTAAAAAATATATAAAATATAAAATTTTATTAAGTTTTTGCGTATAATACTAGACCTGCAATTTTTACGTTGTAATATATTGGTATCACTTAACCGAATTAGACAGATAGTTATTGAAAGTATGGGAAAAGATTACAATGAAGATTAATAAGATTATTAATGTACTTGTTGCTATAATGTTAGTTGCTCAAGGTGTTGCATTTGCTGATGCACCTGTTAATACAAATGGTGCTGGTATTTATAACCCTATGAACCGTCAACAAATTAAGCAATATGATGTACAAAAACAAATTACTCAACCTATTGATTCTAAAGATGATTCAATCGACGAAGCATTCTATATGGATGTTCAAAAAGATTATGAAAAAGATGGTGTAATTTATAATCCACAATTTAAAGTTAACGAAATAATTTTTGAAGGTAATACAAAAGTTAAAACTGCTTCATTAAATACATTGGCAGAAAGTGTAATTGGTCAGGATATTTATTTCGAAGATTTATTGAGAGTTGCTAAGAAAATTACAAAATATTATCAAGCAAAAGGTTTCTTGACAAGTTATGCTTTTATTCCATCTCAAAATATTAAGAATGGTGTTGTTACTATTTGTATCGTTGAAAGTAAAGTAGATTCTATAGATATAGAAGGTAACAGATGGGCTCGTAGTTGGTATTTGAAAAATATCATTATGGGTAAAAATGGTTTACGAGAAGGAGATGTTTTTAATGCAGGAGCATTACAAGGTGCTTTAAGAGAAATTAATCAGGAAGATTATATTGAAGCACAATCAGTTGTTTCTAAAAATGATGATAAAACTCAATTGAAATTAGATGTAAAAGATAGATTTCCTTTAAAATTTGATTTTGCTTGGGATGATTATGGTAGATCATATACAGGTGTTCAAAGAGCATCATTCTTACTTGGTTTAGATAACGTTACCGGTATGGGTGATAAAATCTATGGTGGTACAATTCTTTCATCTGGTGCAACAGGGGTTTTGGCTGGCTATTCTGTTCCAATCAGTCCTTATGGCACTAGATTATCATTTGATTTTTCTAACTCAAATATTAACTTAGGTGGACCTTATAAATTCTTAAATGTTAAAGGTAAAGCACAAAGTTATGCTTTAAGAATTACTCACCCGTTAATTGAAAATGCTAAGACAAGTGTAGTTGCTTATACAGGTATTGATTTTGTTAACGCATCAACTGAATCAAAATTGTTAAACTCTACATTGTCAGATTATAATTTATATGTATTGCGTTCTGGTTTCCACGGAATGACTGATGATAAAAATGGTCGTTGGATTGGAACATTAGGTTTTGATGTTGGCTTACCTGGTGCTACTAAGGGTGAAATTAGAGGACCTCAGGGTGTATTCTTTAAGTTAGTTGCTGGTGCAACTCGTGTTCAAAGATTGTTCGGTAGAACAATTGGTATATTGAGAGTTAATGGTCAATATTCACCAAACAGATTATATACTGCAGAACAAATGCAAATTGGTGGACCATATACATTAAGAGGTTATCAACCTGCTGAATTGATTGGTGATTATGGTGTTACTGGTACAGCAGAAATTAGAACTCCAATTCCAGGTTTAAGAAAGATATTACCAAACAAACTTAAATTCATTGATGATAAAGTTAGATTGGCAGTATTCTATGATTTTGGTTGGGTTCAAGAACATAGTCACTTATATGATTATCCACAAAATTTCTTACATAGTGTAGGTTTTGGTTCTTACATTAGTTTGACAGATTGGATTTCGTTACAATTCGGTGTAGGTATTCCTTTGGGTAGAAAATACTATGGAGAAAATAGTGCTAGATTCTACTTCGGCTTGAATTCAGAACTTGATAATTTAATACCTAAAAAACGTACTGAAAAATTATAGAAATAGATTAAGTTTTGTTAAAGCATGAAAAATAGTTAGCAAAAAATATTTTTAGACACGTTAAAATTAATGATAGTTATATAAATGTTTTCAAATACAAGGAGGAAAAAATGAAAACTGAAGCAATTAAAGCAATGGGAAATGTAATGACAAATTCAATAAAATCAGCAGTTAAAGCTGAAGCACCTGTAGCACATGCAGTTAAAGGTGGCGAAAAGTTAATGGCAGCTGGTCAAGATGCAGCAGCAGTTCAAGGTAGAGCAATGGTTAAACCTTATGTAAAACCTGAAATGCAAGTTGTTAAATTAGAAAAAGAAAACTTAAGAGCAGCTTCTGGTTATGATGGTGGTAAAGATCCTGATTTCGATTTCCAAAGTGTAGATGATGCAGCTGCTGGTAGTGCTTGGGATAAAGCAGGCGAATTCTCAGTATGGGAATAGTTTTCTAAACTAGATATTAAAAATGGCATTTGATTTTATCAAATGCCATTTTTTTGTGTAAAAATACAGTTTGTTATAAACAATTGTATTGTGTTTACAATCCATTAAGTTTTATGTTTTTAACGGGTGTAAACACACCCACTCAGGCGAACATCTTGAATGTCTTTTCTATATTCTCCTGAATTATCTTTTGAACGGACTCCATTGTAGTATTGATTGCTTCTTGTTCTGTTTCAAGTTTTTGCATAATTACATCAATTTTTGATTCTTTAGCAGAAATAGCAGATTTTTCGGTTTCATATTCAACTAATGCTTCATTTTCAGCATTGTCGTCATGTACTTGATAGATTTTATGAATGCTTGATGCCATTTTTGTAGTATAGTTGTATCCTGATGAATCGGCTTTTGATTCACATTCAGTTACGAAATAGTCATTATTTTGTAATTTGTTATTTAAGTATGTAGAAGAAGTTGTTTTGTTTCTAGAAGTATTATCATCTACAATCCAACCATTTTCTGCAATTCTTTGGAATACTGCATCGTAGTAATCCATTATTTTTTTATCAGCAGAAGAATATAAGTTATCAATTTCGTCTTGAAGTTCTTTGATATAGTCATAGGCTTCGTTTACTTTGTCATCAAGGTATGATTTCATATCAGAATCTTCTTTTGGACGTGCTGAAATTGAAATGCCATATTTTGATGAAGATGCATTTCCTGTTAAAGCAATATCGCTAGTGCTATTTCCTAATGTTCTTTCTTGATACAATTTCGCACCACTCATATCACCATTATTTAAGTATTTTTGTACATCAGCATAACTTTCAAAGTAATATAAAGAGTCGTCTATTTCTAAGGTTGCATAAATATTTTTGTTCGTTGTACTTGGATCTTGGTCTTCGTCCCAAGTTGTTGCATTATTAGAATAAGTTAATGATTTTTCATTTCCAAATGTTATATCTTCAGGATTTTCGTCATCTGTTGAACCTGGGTTTGTTATAGTACAATTTATATAATATTTTTGTAAACCATCATCAGCCGAACCTGTATATTTTCTAACTTTGTTAGTTGTTGTATCATATACAAAGACTAAATCTTTGAGTGATGAAGAGTCATAATTACTTGGTTTGCTTGTTGAAAGTTCATAACTATTAACAATTTTTGTATTATTTCTATCAGTATAAGTTTCATCATAGAACCATTTGCCATTTGCTTGGCTTACTCCAGTGCTACTAGGAGTATCACCAAAACTATTTTCGTCAATATTCATTTGAGGTTTTGAATTTGAATTGATGATATCAGTATTTTGACCAGCACTAAGTTGGCTATAGAATGTCATAAATGTATTAAATAAAGTACTTAAATCAACATAGGCCCTTGATGCTGAGTGAACACCACCATATCTAGATACACCTATATGGTTATGGTTTAAGGCTCTACTTCTTGCTTTATTTGCTGCTTTTCTAGAACCTCTATGAAGGCCAGAACGACCATCATAACCACCATCTCGATTATCGTAGAAATAATCAGAAGTTTGTGTTTTTGCTTTGTTAAGAATATTGTCATCTAAATCAACTATTGAATTTAATTTTAAAACTCCAATAAAACCATCGATATAAGAGTTTAGTTTACTTTTAACCCCACTCAAATCAAGGCTGCTTTTTCCACTGCTAGCAATTTCTCTTAAACCACTTTCACCTTGACCAACATGGTTTATGTCATCACCAAGAGATGAACCATTTTGAGTAGCCATTTTTTTAGCATTTTCCCAAATGTCATCTAATTTATATTGATAAGTGATACCGTCTTGTGTTAATGTTGTTGTTAATGTTGTACCTTTTGTAGAAGTGTGAGATTCTGAAGTTGAACCTGTAGCAGTTGTAAAATCAATATGTGACAATACACTTGTAGCACTTGTTGAATATGCTTTTTGTGTAATTTGAGTATTAGAATCTGCTCTAGCACCACTATCAACTCCAACTATATCGTAATTATAGTTGTATTTTGAATTGTTGTATTTTAATTGTTCTGATGTTTTATTACTTCCACCAAAAGTATTTGCATCTGCAAAATTTTGGAAATTCTTAGTATAGTTATCATAAGCATCTCTATTTGCAACAGCAATGTAATATTTACCCCAAGCACAATCTACTGGGTAACATTGAGCATTTAGTGCTTCTTTTGAACCATACAATTTGTTTAATAGTTCAAGTTGTTTTGTTCTGTCGGCATCAGTAATTAAGCCCATCTTTTGGAAAATTTCGTAACGTAGGGAATTGTCGTATGAATAATCGTAAGTTCCACTAGGAATGTAATAAGCATTATCAATTGCTTTTTTACCACCAGTGATTGCATCTACACCATTTTTTCTTTCACTATTTATTGCATTTGTATTGTTATATTGACATGTACCATTGCTATTAAGACCTGAATATTTTGAAATCATTTGTGCAATTTCAACATAAGTAATGTCTTGTCCAGTTTTTGCATCTTTAATTGCATCACCGTTGAAATCTTTTAAAACATCATTGTTTAAAACAACTTCACCAGTAGTTGCTTTTGTTACAATGTAAGGTTTTTCAGCATTGATGTCATTTGGTTGCATCATTAAATCATAAGATAATGCGTTATATGTAGAGCCTGAATCATTAGACCATTTTAAAGTTGTTTGATTTAGGGCATTGTTGTATCTCAAGGCAACAGTATTCATGTCACGAGAAAGTGCCATCTTACGATTTGATAGTGTAAGAAGTTGTCTGCCGATTGAATTTTTTCGGCTTTGCAATGATAAAAATCTAACTTGTGAAGCTGACATTCCCATTGTCGACGTTCCTTTTCCCTATTTCCTATACTGTTACAATTCGTTTTACGGCATATTTTGTCTAAAACTTTAGTAATTATGACGATTTTTAAGAGTTTTGTTACATAACTTAACAAATTATTTCAAAAATTATTTTGAAAAATTTTTATTTTTTGAACAGTTGTTTTTTAGATTTTCACAAAGTTATAATCAATTGTAAACTTTTGTAACGAAAAGAGGTTAAACATTAAAGATTATATGTAATTGAGCCGTAAATGTAATTGTATAACAAGAGTGAAAACTCAAAATGTTATAGCAGTTAGGGAAAAGAAAAAGGAACATCACGAAAAATGGGAATGTCAGCTTCACAAGTTAGATTTTTATCATTGCAAAGTCGTAAAAACGATGTTGGCAGACAATTGATGTCTTTATCAAACAGAAAGATGTCTCTTTCTCGTGATATGAATAAAGTTTCACAACACTATACAGAAGCATTAAACCAAAAATCTTTGAAATGGTCTAATGATGCTGGTGCTACATACAATAATTTAAGTTATGATTTAATGATGAAACCTAATGATGCTAACTTTACAGTACCATACATTGTTTCAGATGCAGTTTCTGGCGAAGTTATTTTAAATGACGATGATTTAGGTTTAACAGATAAAAATGGTAATGCTATCAAATTAAGTTACACTGATATTGCTAAAATGATTTCTAGCTATTCAGGTGTAGATGACAAAGGTAATGTACAATATGCTAACCAAGCATCTTATACTGATGCAAATGGTATTGTTCACGGTGCTAAAGCACAAGATAATGCATATTATATTCCTGATACAACAAAAGATTTCTCTTTTGATAACAGTTTAAGATATGATATTTTTGTAAAAATGGGCTTAATCGAACAAGAAGATTACGATAAACAAAAGAATTTATTAGTAGCTTTGTATGGTTCAGCATCTGCTCAAAAAGATGGAATTTATCCTGTAGGTTCTGCTTGGGGTGATTATTATATTGCTCAAGCAAATTTAGAAGCTTATGATGATTTCCTTTTACAAAAACAAAACTTATCAACGGCAAATTCTTATGCTAATTCAAGACAACCAAATGCAACATTAAATGATTCAGATTCAGGTTACAATTATAAAGCTAATGTTGATGGTGTAAATGGTTATACAAATATTACACAAGCATCTAGAAATAATGGAGCAATGTCTCATATTGATTTCTCTAAAGTTGTTGCTAAAAATGGTGATGATTATGAGGAAGTTTCTAGTGGTAATGCTCCTGCTGGATTCTATGATAAATATAATGAAGGTACTTACACTGGTGAAAATGATATTCAATATAATATTGAAGTTTCAAAAAATGGTATCAAATATACTTATGGTATAGATGATTTATATGCAAATGCTATTGGTAATTATAAAGATAAAGAAGGCTATGAAACTACAAATGAATATAAAAACTATATTAAACCATTAGAAGATTCAATAAATGGTGGTAGTGGTTTGATTTGTTTCAGAGACAAACTTAACGATTTTGACTGGAATGGAACAGATACTAATGCTTGTAAGTCTGGTATCAATAATATTTTAGCAGCATATATTAATTTGATGAAAAATACTACAACTACTACAATTAACAGTGATGCATTAACAAAAGCTGCTAACCAAACTATTAGTTTATATATGGCTAATATAAATATTGATACATTATCTGCTGATGCTAATGAAGGTTCTGTTCCAAGTAGAGCAAGAAGTAATGCTACTGGTAAAAATGGTATTTATGCAGCAAGAAAAAGGTTTTGTTGCTATCCTTGGAAAATAAATCGTGCACGTACATCTATTTATGTTGATTCAAAACCATTATTTAATACATTTATGTCATATTATAACTATTTCAATATGAATCCTAGTGCAAAAGGTAATTTGACTGCAGTAGTTGATAATGGACATGGACCGGTATCTAATGAAAAAGTTTTAGAAAATGATAATGATAAAACTGAAACAGGTATTTCTAATAAAAATTCATATGTAAAGAAAGATAATAATAGTCTTGTGTATATGAGTTCTTATACAAATACAGAAGATGGATTTACTTATGTATCACGTTCTAAATTAGTTAATTCTGGAATTGAAGATAACGCAGTTTATGTTAAACAAAATGGCTCTAATTATGCGATTAGTAAAACAAATGATGCATTAAATTCTTATACTAAATATTATGTAAGTGAAGAAGCACAAGAAACTTTAATGGGTAAAGGTGGTTCACAATTTACTTATACAATGAATGGAACTACTTATAATACATATGGTATTGTTACAACTGATGGTGCGATGTATTCTTTAAAAACTGAGAATGCATATAATAGATTTAAAAACGGTGAATCTATTAGTTCATTGAAAAATGTTGCAAATGCTGTAGAAGTTGTTGCTGATAATTCAACACCTGCTGATAGATATGGCGATACAATCTATACAAAACCTTCAGATAATTATAAAGTAATTATTAATAAAGATGGTTCTCAATCATATTATGATATTAGAGTTTATGATTTTGTAACAAAAGATGTTGCTTATCGTTCTAAATTAGAAAAAGCTGTTGATAACGCATTAGAACATATTAAAGATCTTGAAGAAGATTTGAAAAATGTTTATGGTGGTGCTGATACAAAATTGATGGATTACTATGATGCATTATTCCAAAGAATTGCAGAAAATGGTTGGAAAGTTGATGAACATACTTCAACTGGAACTCACAAAAATACAGCATCAAAATATTTGAACAACAAATTACAAAACAATGATTTCTTTGTAACTGTTGCTAAAGAAAAAGCTGATGAAACAGGTTATAATTATACTTCTAAGTTAGCAACTAGTGTAACTAAAATCTTTGAAGTTAATGATGACAATGCACAAAATCAAGCACTTTCAAAATATGAATCTGACAAAGCTTTAATTTCTAACAAAGAAGCTAAGATTGATGCTCAAATGCAAAAATTAGAAACTGAACAAGAAGCAATCAATACTGAAATGGAGTCTGTTCAAAAGATTGTGAGTGATAATATTGATAAGACGTTCAAGATGTTCGCCTGATTGTGAGTGCTAATTCGTTAGAGATTTGTGGCAATCCAGTATAAAATCATTTTGAACTTGTTTCAGAATCTCTTTACAAATAGATGCTGAAATAAATTCAGCACGACTGTTTTTTATTTAATTGTCATTCCGAACTTGTTTCGGAATCTCTTTACAAATAGATACTGAAATAAATTCAGTACGACTGTTGAATTTGTGTCATTCTTGTATATGTCAAGTAATTCGGTGACAAAAATATATAATTAAAAATACCGATAAGTTATGGTCACTTATCGGTATCTATCGATTCTATTTATGTTTCTTCATTTCAAACATATATCTCAAACCAAGTTGGAATCCGACACCAGTACGTCCACCGTTTCTAAATGTGATTTGAAGATATGAATTTAATCTGTCTTTCCACAATTTTGTTGCTCCAAATCCATATTGAATATATCCGTGACGCATTGAAATACTTGGTAAATTTACGTTTCCAGCATATCCACCAATGTGGTCATTGATATTATACATATATTGAACAGTTGTATATATACTCCAAGTTCCACGACCATATATAAAGTTTACTCCAGGGGCAACGTTTATTCCATTTAATAATCCAGAGTTCATACTCATAACACCATAATCAGTGTGCCAATGTTGTTTGCCAAATATATTGTATGAAACAAATACATTTGGTTGAATCGTGAAATATTTTGTTGCTTTTAAATTATAGGCTATTTTAGCCGCAGCACCTGCAAACCAGTTACCAGTTCTATCAGTATTACCTGCAACATTCATTTCATTAAAGTATCCACCACCATAAGCCATAATAGATGATATAAATTGGTGTTTCATAAATGTTGCCATTAAACCACCTTGAACACCGTTTTGGTACATATCAACTTTGTTAAAGTATTGGTTACCACCGTTATATCCTAAAAATACTGTAGGTATGAATTTCCAACCTTTATTAAGTAATTTTGCTGGCATATCAACACCAACGATTGTGCCATAAGTGTTATTACCTACATTTAAGCCGTGTGTCATTGATAATCTTTCAAATGATGCATAAGTTCTCATCCAAACACTACCGTCATCAATTGTATTTTGATATGGTGCTAGGATAGGTGAAACTGCTGATGTTTTATTCGCATTTTTTGTATTTTCAATTAATTGTTCACTTTGTAGAATAAATCGGTTTGTTAAAAAATCATTTACTATAAGTTGATTGTTATATGCAGCAAGAGTTGCTACTTGTCCTCTGTAAACTTGTGGATTGTAGTCTGCTAGACTTGCTCTATATATCCCATCGCCCATTGCTTTTAATTTATAGTTACCAATAGGGGTGAAGATTTTTTGATTCGTTGCTGCATAATCTATGCTATCAGTAGAATTTGTTGCATCAAATACTTTAAAATCAATATTTCTGTCAATTGGTGCTAGTCCTACGAAATTGAATCTTGAAACATTTATTGTTCCGTTACCAGTTAAATTTTCAATAACATATTTATCGCCAATTTTAGTTCTTGGACTTAAATCAATTGCAAAGTTATTTGTATTTGTTATATCAACATTTGTTACTGTATTTGTATTAATAGACTTATTTAATGAATTTAATGATGAATTATCTTTCATTGTTAATTTATCAGCATTCATAGTTACATCTTTGGTTAAATGAACAGATGAATCATTAAGAATAGAAACATCTCCACCATAAATTTTACTATTACCAGCAATTAAAATGTTTGACTTCTTATCAAATACAGCAGTTGAACCATTGTTTACTTGTATAATTCCACCAGTTTTTGTGTTATCAACATTGTTGGTATATAATTTACCACTAGGACTTATTGTAATAGTTCCTTTCCAAGTGTCATTTTTATCTAATTCAAGTAATGCCCCACTTTTTATGTTTACTAATGCATCTTTTGAAATATTTATAATAACATCTGATTGAATGTTGCTAGGTGATTCAATATTTAAAGTAGAACCATCTAACAAATATAATTTACCAGAAGTTGCAACCAACGTTCCACTATAGTTTGTATTGTAATACAATTCACCACCATTATTATTTGAACCAAGATTTATTGTACCTTTCCAATCATCGTTGTTATTTATTTCAACTTTTCCACCTTCAATATTAAGTGTGCTATTTATGTCAAGATTAATAACGGTATTACCTTTTATCAAACTATTATTTCCTAGTTTTATAGAACTATTTTCTAGTATTATGTTTCCATTATTAGCAATTAATGTTCCATTATTAGGACTAGTATTAAAATCTTTAAAGTTTAAATCTCCACTTTCTAGTTTTATTGTTCCTGTTTCTGCCCATGTACTAGTATTGCCTATTGCAACATTACCACCATTTATTTTTAATGTCCCTGAAGTAATATTTGTTGAAACATTTTCTGAAATAGAACTATCATTTGAAATTAGTAAGTCTCCAGATTTTATATTTAATGTTCCGCCAGTTGCTAGTAGTTTGTTATTACCAATAATGTTGGTAATATTAAGTTCACCATTTTTAAGGTTAATTGCACCTTTCCATAGGTCATTTTCATTAAGCGAAACATTTGCACCATCTATATCTAACGATGTTTTATTATATATATAAACTTGTGCATTATTTGCAATTGAACCATCTGTTAATGTTAGTTTGCTTACTGAATTTTCATCTTTTCCGATAATTAATTGTCCACCATTCATAGTTAAATTTGCAGTACTATCAGTCTGCCAATTTAAACTACCATTGTTAATTGTTGATGTACCTCCGAAAAATTTATCTGTAACAGTAGTTGAACCATTTGATTGAATAAATGAACCTTTATAATTTGAATTATCTGATGTTATATTTAATATTCCATTATTTGTGATTGTTGCATTTATATCACCACTAATAGTACTATTTATTTGGTTTTTTCCATTAAGAATTACATTACCTCCAGCTACATAAATATCGTTTTTTGCATTCTCTGTCGCTGCATCAAATGTTGTATTCTCTAGAGTTAAGTTACCATCAGTGTATATAGCACCACCTTTTTCTGTAGAGGCATTATCTGTAAAAGTTGTATTTGTAACTATTACAGTTCCTTTGTTATATATAGCACCACCATTTCCTGTTGATGTGTTATTTTTTATTATAGAATCAGTTATAGTAATTTCTGCATCAGAACTATTGTTATCTATTACAGAGCCATTACCTGTTTTTTCGGCATCTTGTATTGTTACATTTTTTATATTTAGTTTAACATCTGTTCCATCTGCGATATTGAAGAAACTTCCTTTTTGATTAGTCGTACCATCTAATATACCAGAAATAATATTTTTGTTATTACCAATGATATTGAATTCCCCAGCATTTGTGGCATCTAGTGATTCTTTTATATGGTATTCTCTTGTATCTCCATTACTGAATTGAAAGAATCTTTTTCCATTAGTTATATTCATGTCATTTAATGTACTAGAATTTGAGTAATCAATAATTTCAAGTTTAATAGATTTGTTATCGTTCGTTTGATTAAGTTTATACTGCCATGAAGTCGTAGCACCCACTATTGTAGTATTGCTACCGTCAACAAATTCTGAATTTCCTTGCATTACATTTGTTTTTGTTAAATATTCACCGATTTGACCATTTTCTTCACCTGTAATGTACACTTCATTCAAATTAAATACTCCATAACCTGTATTTATTTTTAAAGTGTCTGTAGTTAAATAATTTCCACTCTCATCTCGGATAATTTTTATATTAAAATTTAACTTTGTTGTGTCATCTGTAATAAGATTGTCGAATTCATAATTCTGTATTTTATAATTGTTTTCATCTTTTTCCATCAAATCAAGAGTAGAGTTACTATGAAGGTTATAAATAGTTTCCCCTTGATAATTTGTTTCATTTAATTTTACATTACTATTGTTGAATACTAACCAGTTATTCTTTCCGTTGTCAATTTTACTTAAATTGATATTACCATTTGTAAAACCAGCATGTCCTTCTCCTTTAAATTCAAGAACAGAAGTATTTAACTCGGCAAGTGTTGTATCAGTAATTGTTTGATTAAATGTTGCGTTACCAAGTTTGATATTTGTATAATCAATGTTTCCTTTATTAATAATAAAGAATCCGTTGTTGATATTTTTTTCACCACTAAACAAATTTGCAGAGGTATTGATAGTTGTAGATGCCATATTTGAATTTTGCGTATATGTGCCGTTAAAATTACTTTGATTACCAGTAATATTTAGTGTTCCTGAATTTGTAATATTGCCTGTTCCAGTGGTTTTTCCATTGTGATTAGTTGTGTTAGAAAAGTTAAGGCTAGAAATATTTGTGCCATCAACTAAAATATCTGTATTTGAAGTTGTATCAGAGATGTTTATTGTTAAACCGTTATTTGTACCGCTTGAAATTTTTGAAATAATTTTATCTGTATTTGTACTATCTGTAATACCATTTATATTTACGGTGGCATTATTATTTGATGTGAATTTTAAATTATCACTTAAGTTAGAACTATTATTAAAAGTTAAAGTCGAAGCATCAGCAGTGATATTTCCAGTACCATCAATTGATTTTATAGTCATATTTTTCTTTAATATCAAATTCCCGTTTGAAGTTATGGCATTAGCATTGTCTATTGAACTACTTCCTTGAATCGTCAACGTTGCATTATCTCCAACAATTAAAGATGCTCCATTTATTATTAATGTAGCATTATTATCAATGTCATTTTCGGTGTTCCAATTTAAAATACCTGAATTGATATTATTTGTACCAGCGAAGAATTTTGCTCCATTTCCTACGGTTGTTATTGGATTTTCTGAACTATCTGCTAGTTTTTCTTGAGTAAATGTTCCTTTATATCCAGTATTATCTCCATTTAATACTAATGTTCCATTACCGGATTTATTGATAGTTCCATTTTCGCCAGCGATGGAACCATTAAAAGTTATAGTTCCGTCTCCTTTTATATTTAAAGTCGAATGTCTGTTTGTATGTGATCCCATATAAATATCAGAACCTGATGAAGCATTATTATCGGAAAAAGTAATATTTCCACCATTTTTTGCTTCAAGTGTAGAAATACCTACTTGATTATATATCGCACCACCTTTATCACTTGCTGTGTTATTAGAAAATGTAACATCTTCACCGTCGGCAACAATTGTTAAATTTCCCTCATTGAATATGGCACCACCTCTGTATGCTGTATTATTTTTCATTTCAGAGTTTTTAATCGTTGCAGCTGAATGTTCACTCGTTACTAACGCTATAGCACCACCAACACCAGTTCCTGTCGCAGAGTTTCCAGTAAAAGTACTATTTGTAATTGTTGCGTTATTGCCATATATAAATATTGCACCCCCACGAGCATTCGTTGAGTTTTCTTTAAAAGTACTATTATCAATGGTTATAATACCAGATTTATAGTATATAGCACCACCGCCTTGGTCCCAATTTGCAGACGTTGTATTTGCTTTGTTTTCTGTAAAAGTTGCGTTGTTTATTATTAATTTTGCAGTAATATATGAAATACTACTAAAAATTGCACCACCTTTATCAGTCGCTATGTTATTTGAAAATATCGTTTCTCCATTATCAACTGTTTCAATTTTCAAAATACCTTCATTAAATATTGCTCCACCTTGATTGGCAGAATTCTTAGTCATTGAAACATTTTTTATTACAGCACTGGAATTTTTAGTAACTAATGCAATTGCACCACCAGCATTTGCTGAATTTTCTGAAAAATCGCTATTTGAGATTTTAGCATTTTCTCCAAGAATATATATCGCACCACCTCTTGCGTTTGTTGTATTCTTTTTAAAAGTTCCGTTATCTATAGTTAAACTTCCAGAATTATAATATATTGCACCTCCACCATTATTCCAATTAGGAGAACTTATGGTTGCTGAATTGTCAGTAAATATTGAGTCTTTTATAACTAATGTGTCATTTCCAGATGCACTACTGTAGATTACTCCACCACCATTTATTGAGCCATTTACAACATTGTTTTTGAATGTTGAACCTGTAATATTTATTGTTCCAGAATTGTTATTTATAACACCACCATTTAAATTGCTGTTAGCGGTATTAATAATTGTATCTTTTATATTTAAAGATGTTTGTGCTTGAACGTTAAATAAAGTATATTCAGTACCACTCGCAGTTATTGTCGAATGATTACCGTTTAGATTTAATATCGTTCCAGCTTGTGTTAAGTCAATGCTATTTGAAAAATCAGTTATATCTCCATTTATCTTAATGTCATTAGTCGCACCTTGTGTTATTGCACCTTTTAATTCTGCATAATTAGTTATTTCAGTTTCTGCTATCGCTGCAACAGGTTGAATTAATAGACTTCCTAAAACTATTGTATTAAGTATGAAACTTTTTAAACTAATTCTCATGACGACAACCACCTTAATTCTTTTTACACTAATTATTATTTAAAACATTGATTTTGATTTGTATAGTGAAATCTATTTACAAGAAGATAAATTTGCACATTGGTATCTTTTTCGTACAACCTAGATTACTATTTGTCTATTGTATCATTATATAATTATTTTAGTCTAGTTAATGTAATATATATTTACATATTTTGTTATTATTATTCTTTTTAGTGTTGTAATCATAATAATTAATATGCATTATATGTGTATAAATATTTACGGAATAAA
>ERZ1034925.242-NODE-242-length-28438-cov-37.447275_pt1 | contig 28438 bp, 19 predicted proteins | sample MGYA00520687_ERZ1034925 | MGnify/ENA primary metagenome ERZ1034925 (study PRJEB33766, sample SAMN09781758) | gut metagenome | biome: gut microbiome | host: Homo sapiens | place: Madagascar | study: EMG produced TPA metagenomics assembly of the PRJNA485056 data... | reverse complement strand
CATCATCCCTTCTCCCTACCTTACAGGCGCGCCCAAGCGCGCCAGCCACGCACTGTCTTCTCTTCCCTCATCCCTAATCTCTGAAAAAACCATTTTCCAATCTTCATCACATTGTCATACATTCCCATCATCCTTTCGATACTCATCCTGCTGATGATATCCGCCTTTTTTTCGGCGTCTGAGACGGCATTTCTGTCCTTGAGCAAAGCCCAGGTGCGTCGTCTTCAGAATGGCAGCGGGCGTGAGCGCATTGTGCATCGTCTTCTCAAGGACTCCCAGCGCATGCTCGGGACCGTGTTGCTAGGCAACCTCTTCGTCAACACCCTTTTGACAGTGCTGACGGCGACCCTGATGTCCCGCCTGGTCGCCTCGACGCTGGTTTCATCGATTCTGTCCATAGCGGTAGTTGCGCCGATTCTGATACTTGGCGGCGAGCTTATCCCAAAGATACGCGGGCTGCGCCACAACCTTTCCATTGCACTCTTCGCGGCGCCAATACTCTTGTTCCTCTCCTATCCCCTTGCACCTATTCTGTGGGTGCTCAACGGAATTTCCATCGCCGTGCTGAAGCTGCTGGGATTCTACTCCAAGGGGGCGTCATGGGAGGCGTTGACAAACGGTGAGCTGCTGGCCACCTTCGACAGCGCGGAGTCCACAGGCGCGGCAACCAGCCGTGAACACGACCTCCTCGAAAGAATCCTGAGGTTCGGAACAATCCAGGCACGGGAAATCATGCTTCCAAGAATGCAGATTGTCGGCATCGAGGACACCACGACGCTCGACGAGGCCTTCAGGATTGCAAGGAAGAGCGACTTCAGCGCCCTGCCCGTCTTCCATGAGAACCTCGACGACGTATGGTGCGTCTTGAGTTTCGACAGGATTCTCAGATTCCGCAACACCCCGCTGGGCGCACGCCCCCTATCCTCCTTCAGAAAGGCCTTCGAGGGCGAGAAGACGAAGGACGGCGTGGAACTGCCCGTCTCCCCCATTGAATTTGTTCCAGGCACCGCCAACATCGAGATGCTTCTCCAGACCATGCGATCCCGTGCACTGCGGGTCTGCATTGTCGTCTCGGAATACGGCGGCACCCAGGGCATGGTCACCCGTTCAATGATTTTGGAGGAGATTGTCGGGCGGTATGCCTTCAGCGGACGCGATTTCAACCGCCTCCTGAAACACAATGGAGGCTACCTGGCGGACGGACGGGCGCGGCTGCGAATGGTCGAGGACGAACTGGAGTGCGAGTTCGACGTGGAGGCGGAGACCCTTGCCGGATTTGTGATGGAGATGCTGGGCCGCATCCCCGCCCCCGGAGACTCCTTCGAGGAGCAGGGATACAGATTCCAGGTGGTCCGCACGGCCGGACGCCTCGCCTCCGCAGTCCTGATAAACAAACTGCAACCCGAAGGAAAGGAGGAGGGGTAAGACCATGACCACGGCTATTCTTCTCATTCTATTCCTGATGCTGCTCGGACTCTCCGCATTCTTCAGCGGTTCGGAGACGGCGATGACAAGCGCAAACCGCACCTGGGTCCATGAACTCGCAAACAAGGGGGATGGACGGGCACGGCTGACAAGCCAGTTCCTCCAGAACGGAGACAGGCTCCTCGGCATCACTCTTGTCGGCAACAACATCGTCAATGTCTGCCTCACGACTATCGGGAGCATTCTCCTAACCACGCTCCTCATTGACCGAATCGCCGTCCTTAGGTCGAATCCCAGCTGGCATGAATGGATCAACTCCCTGATTCTGACTCCAATCATCCTCATTTGCGGCGAGGTGATCCCAAAGGCCCTGGGGCGCAATAAATCAACCGGAATGGCGTTGTTGCTGGCGCGCCCGCTGCGCCTCTCCGAAATCCTCCTCAAGCCCGCCGTCGTGGCGACCAGCTGGATTGCGCGGCTTCTTTCTCCGCAGCCGAAGGGACACGACGAGCTGAGCGCGGGGGCGCGCGTCACGCGCGAGGACATGAAGGTGATTGCCGAGATTGCCGCCGAGCAGGGATTGGTCAACAAGGAGGCCGGCGAGATGATGCAGTCGCTTCTTGAGCTGGACAAGTGCCCCGTCGAGACCTCGATGGTTCCACTCATCGAAATCAGGTCATTGCCCGACACGGCGGAGGTCGGCGATGCCCTCCGGGAGTCCGCCGACTCCGGATTCCAGCATCTGCCAATCTACCACGAGCGGGTGGACTGCATCGTTGGCGTAGTGAACTGCCGGGATTTGCTGGCGCACCTCTCCGAGGGGGATTCCGAGGAGCAGTTCCTGAGGCGTCCCCTCAAGCCCTTTGTCACGAAGAAGCTTCTCTACGTGCCTGAATCCCAGCCCGTCAACGCAACCCTCGAGGAGTTGCGCCGTTCGTCCCTCACGATGGCGATTGTCGTCGACGAGTATGGCGGCATGACCGGCATGGTGACCGTCGAAGACCTTGTGGAGCAGATTGTCGGCAACCTGAATGACGAGCGCGAGGCGGAGTACTACCGCGTCCTGCGCGTCTCCCCCGACGCATTCCTTTGCAGTGGGCGGATGGAGATAGGCGTCCTTGAGGAGTACCTCGGCATCACAATCCCGAATACCGGTTTTGAGACTGCGGCGGGGCTTGTGCTGAAACTTGCCGGCAGAATCCCGTCCCCTGGCGAGAAATTCCTTTATCGTCAGATACAGATTACAGTCATACAAGTTGAGAACCACACTGTCAAGCGGCTGAAATTCCAGTTGCCGAAGTCAAAAAAATGATACTTGCTCCGGGCAAATGCATTCAGGAGGGAAGCAGATTCATCTAAATTAAGGCTAATTGCACAGCATGAGAGGCCTGGCACCAAGTGCCGGGAACCACATTGTAAGCCACTCAACTCTAGGAATCAATAATACCATGTCCGACAACAGAGAATTCCACATTGAGACCATCGCCGTCCAGGCGGGATACACCCCGAAGAACGGGGAATCCAGAATCACCCCGATTGTCCAGAGCACGACCTTCAAGTATGACGATGCGCAGAGCGTTGCGGATCTCTTTGACTTGAAGGCGGCTGGCTTCTTCTACACGCGCCTTGCCAACCCCACGGTCGACGTCCTTGAGAAGAAGATCGCGGCACTTGAGGGGGGCGTCGCATGCGTCTGCACCTCGTCCGGCCAGGCTGCGAATGCCAATGCGATTCTGAACCTCGCCCGTTCCGGCGACCACATTCTCGCCGCGTCCAGCCTCTATGGCGGCACCGTCAGCCTCTTCACCAACACCTTGAAGAAGTGCGGCATCGAGTTCAGCTTCGTCCTGCCCGGCGCCACCGAAGACGAGATCCAGGCAGCAATCCGTCCGAATACGAAGGCGGTCTTTGCCGAGACCCTCACCAATCCCTCGGTAGTCGTCCTCGACATTGAGAAGTTCGCCCGTGTCGCCCATGCGAATGGGCTTCCTCTCATTGTCGACAACACATTCCCCACGCCAATCCTCTGTCGTCCCTTCGAGTGGGGTGCCGACATCATCACGCACTCCACCACCAAATACATGGACGGCCACGCCACCAGCGTAGGCGGCGCGATCGTTGAGAAGGGCGACTTCGACTGGTCCAACGGCAAGTTCCCCGAATTCACCAACCCTGACATCAGCTACCACGGGCTTGTCTACACGGAGAGTTTCCCCCAGTGCCCATTCTCGGTCAAGATGAGGGCTCAGTGGATCCGGGACTTCGGGAATCCGCAGATGGCATTCAACGCATTCCTGACAAATCTCGGACTGGAGACACTGCACCTCCGCATGGAAAGGCACAGCCAGAATGCGCTTGAGCTCGCCAGGTTCCTTGAGAAGCACCCGAAGGTCGCATGGGTCAACTACCCCGGGCTCGAGTCCAGCCCAGACCACGCGCTGGCGCAGAAGTACCTGCCCAGGGGATGCTCGGGCGTAATGTGCTTCGGCGTCAAGGGCGGAAAGGAAGCGGGCGAAAAGGTGATGAACAACCTGAGACTCGCCTCAATCGTGGTCCATGTCGCCGACGCAAGGACATGCGTCCTGCACCCCGCCAGCATGACGCATAGGCAGCTCTCCGAAGAGGAGCTCAAGGCCGCAGGGGTCTCCCCGGACCTCATCAGGCTCTCCGTCGGAATCGAAAACATCGACGATATAATCGCAGACTTCGACCAGGCGCTTTCCGCCTAGGAGTCCGCAGGCAAGGAGAAGGGAGGATCCGCCTCCACTGAAGCCACTGCATGGGCGAGGGGACAACCTTGAAGGGATGCGTCGTCAAACGCCTCCCTTCGGCCTCCTCCCACGGCGTGGTGTCGACCGGCGAAGGCAGGTCGCTTCCTCTTCCCCTTGCCCGCCTCCCTATAGTTCCTTTCTCAGACGGGCGGCGTTTCCGGCGCGGACGGCGTGCCAGCCCCGTTTGTTTGCGGCGTCTACCAGGTCGCTTCTGTCATCGAGATACAGGTCCGGGCGTCCATACTTTTCCTCGAAGGCGTTGAACATCTCCTCGGAGGGTTTGAGTGCGTGGACCTCGTCGCTTCGGATTGCATCGGCAATGAAGTCGTATTCGCCTCGTGTGAGTTCCCGGAAGCGTCGGAAGTGGATTGGATTGATATCGGAGAAGAATACAAACCTCGTGCCTGCCTGTGCCATTTCCCTGACAAGCTCGGGCATTCCCTCGATTGAGGGCAGGAGATACTCCTCGTGGGCACGGAGGATTTCCTGGACCGTCCATCGTCCGTCGAACCGTCTTTCGAACTCCTGCAGATACTCCTCCTCGGAGATTTTTCCCAGGAGGAAATCCCTGAAGCTTTCGCCGAAGGGTTCGATTTGGAGATTGACCCCTCCTCCGTCGTCTGGCAGCCCAAGCGCCCTGTGCATTCCCGGGAGAAATTGACGGATGAGCGTATTGCCGATATCCAGTGCGACAAGACGGTATGGATTCGTGGTCGTGGTGAATTCCATCTTTTCCTGAAAAGAGCAAGGCCGTGAAACTGCGGGTTGCAGCTCCACGGCCTTATTGATTAGACAGGGACTATTCCTGCCTGCGGCATTACTTGCCGAGGAACTCGCGGACGCTGTCGAGCTGTCCGGCGGAACCCAGCTTCACGTTCTTGGCGGCGATGAAGTCGGCGTATGCGGCCATGAACTCCTTGCCGGCGGGACGCAGGTCGAAATCCTGGGGCTCCAGGATGAAGTGTTCGCGGTGGACGCGGCACCAGACCAGGCGGCCGTCAGTGTCGATGTTGATCTTGGTCACGCCGAGCTTGGCGGCGGGCAGGAACTGGTCGGGGTCGACACCCTTCGCGCCGGCAAGCTTTCCGCCGGCGATGTTGATGCGGCGAACCTCGTCCTGCGGGACGGAGCTGGAACCATGCATGACCAGCGGGAAGTCAGGCAGGCGCTTCTGGATTTCGGCGAGGACGTCGAAGTGGAGTCCCTGGGTGCCGGTGAACTTGAAGGCGCCGTGGCTGGTGCCGATGGCGCAGGCCAGGCTGTCGCAGCCAGTGCGTTCGACAAACTCCTTCGCGTTGTCGGGGTCGGTCAGCTTCGCATCCGCCTCGGAGACGGAGACGTGTTCCTCGACGCCGCCCAGCTGTCCGAGCTCAGCCTCGACAACCAGTCCCTTTGCGTGGGCTGCTTCCACGACGCGCTTGGTGATGGCGACGTTTTCCTCGAAGGGCTTGCTGGATGCGTCGATCATGACGGAGCTGTAGAAGCCGGAGTTGATGCAGTCCATGCAGGTCGCCTCGTCACCGTGGTCCAGGTGGACGGCGAAGATGGCCTCTGGGAAGACCTGGTCTGCGGCGCGGATGATGCCCTCGAGCATCAGCTTGTTGGTGTAGCTGCGGGCGCCCTTGGAGATCTGGATGATGAACGGAGCCTTGCTGGCGATATTGCCGCGGAAGAGGCCCATGCACTGTTCCAGGTTGTTGATGTTGTAGGCGCCGATGGCGTACTTGCCGTAGGCGTGCTTGAAGAGTTCCTTCGTGGTGACAATCATCGCTTTGGGATTCCTATGTGTTTACTGTTTTGGCCGTGTGGCCGTTCGGGAAAACTCGCGTACTATAAGACCCTGCCATTCCACTGTCGGGAAACGCCGGGCCGGAATGCAAAAGTTCCACTCTCTATTTCAGGATGATGTTGATCTCCATGCCCTCCTTCAGGTCGGCATTCGACTTTATCTGGGGATTTGCCTGGAGAATCGACTCGACCGTGATGTCATCGTAGTAGCTGGCGATGCTCTCGAGGGTGTCTCCGCTCATCACAAGATGCTGGAAGGGCTTCTTGGCCACATCCTCGACTGCGGGATCGCCGATTGCGGGGGCCGCCACGTCATCGGCGGGAATCACGGGCTGGTCGTCGCTGACTGGCGCGGCGGGAATCGTCGCTGGAACAGCTGGAGCCGCCTTTTCAGCAGCGGGTTCGCCCTTCAGGATGAGGACCTGTCCGACCTGGAGATTGTCAGAGGTGAGATTGCTCCAGCGGCGGATGTCATCGCTCTTGAGCCCGTGGCGGCGGGCGACTGTCCAAAGCGAATCGCCGGCGCGGACGGTGTATTTGCCGTCGGCGGGGATGGCCTCGTGGGTTCCGGACTTGGCGGCAGCCGCGGGGGCGCTGGCGGCGGCGCCCTTCTGCGCGGCGGCGGGCGCGTCACCGCTGACGCCCTTCGCATTGGCGGGCAGGTTCAGCTTCTGGCCGACGAAGATCTTGTCGGCGCTCTTGAGAGTGGGATTGGCGGCCATCATGTCGGTGGTCTTGACCCCATGTGCGGCGGCAATCCTGGAGAGGGTGTCGCCGCCACGGACGACATAGACCCTGACTCCGCTCTTGTCAGTCGCAAGTGCCGGCACCGAGTCCCCGTTGGGGACCTTCGGGAGAACGCGGTGGCCGGGGGTGGCAGGGGCCGCGTCCTTCGGCGCGTCCACGGTCTCGACCTCGGCGGGGGCGACCTCGTCCTCGAGGATGGGGCTTTCGACCTCGAAACCCGACTCGCCTCCAATCTCGTCGAAGACGGAGATGCCTGTCGAGGCGTCAGCGCCGCCGATGACACGCGGAATCGGCTTCACCTCGACATACGCAGGGGGGATGTTCCCGCGGCCGCTCATGAGGCCGGTGTAGGTGGAAGTGTTAGACTTGCTGCTGCGGCAGCCAACAAGCCCCAGCATGACCAGGGAGAGGGTCGCAGCGGAACCGACGCGGAGAAGAGTGTTCATGTCTTTGTAACGTCCTCTGGATTAGATAGTTATAACTTCAAGTACAAGAAAGTCAGTCTACTGGTGGAAGTGCCGACACCGCGGCCGCGAATCTCCGTCCCCGTTCCTCGTAGGATTTGAACATGTCCATGCTGGCGCATCCAGGCGAGAGCAGGACCACCTCTCCGTCGAGGGCGTCTTGTGCGGCCGAGGCGACTGCGTCCTCGAGTGAATCGAAGATTCTGCACTCCGTTTCGTCCTTCCATTCCTGGGCGAGGCGAAGTCTGCAGTCGCCTATCAAGTAAGCGCCTTTAACATACATTCTTATTTCGGGTTTGGCTTCGGCGAGGGAGCATCCCTTGTCCAGTCCTCCCGCTATGAGATGCACGGTTTTTCCGACGCTTGGCCCCAGGGTCCTGAGTGCCTGGACGAGTGCATCCGCGTCAGTTGCCTTAGAGTCGTCAAAGAACTTGACTCCATTGCGTGCCGCGACAAATTGGATTCTGTGGGGGCCGCTTTGGAAATTGGAGAGTTGCATCCGGTATTTTTCGAACGGGAATCCGAGTGCGTCCATCGCGGCGACCACCGCCAGCGCGTTTGCGAGGTTGTGGTTTCCCTGGAGTGTGAGCATTGAGCGCGGCATAAGGAGTTCTTCGGAGAGTCCTTCCTCGCCCTGTGCGACCGTGCGCAGCCCGTCCACCCCGACGCGCCAGTCCTTTCCGCCGGGGCGCCCGTCGATGTTCGGCGTTTCACCTGCGAGCCAGATTCTCGAGCGTCTGACTGTCTCGGGCAGCCTCAGTGACTCCTCGACGGCGGCGTGATAGATTGCCGTGCCGCCCGGGGCCACCTGTTCGAGAAGCCGTGCCTTCAGCGAGCGATACCTTTCGAGGGTTCCGTGGCGGTCGAGGTGGTCGGGGGTGACATTCAGGAGGATTGCGACCTGTGGCTGGAAGCTGGCTGCGTGTTCAAGCTGGAAGCTGCTCACCTCCACCACCAGGCAGTCAAGCTGCCGGTTCTCCAAGGCTACCTGGGAGACGGGGAGCCCGATGTTGCCGGAGGCAAGCGCCCTGCATCCGGCGCCCTCAAGGCATGCGGCCAGAAGCTCGGTGGTGGTGGTCTTGCCGTTTGTTCCCGTGACGGCCAGGCACGGGCACTTCAAAAAGGATGCGCCGAACTCAAGCTCGCCAACGATGGCCGCGCCAGTGCTCTCGGCCAGACGGTGCAGGGGGGAGTCAAGACGGACGCCGGGGCTGACGACCACCTGGGAAACCTCTGGTCCGTCCCAGGCGGCGGGAAGCTCCCCGCACCTTAACGCAATCCCCTCGGACTCCAGGCGAAGCGCGTCCGCGGAGAGTCTCTCCCGAGGCGCCGAGTCAACGACCGTCACCTCCGCGCCACGGGAATGGGCAAGGCGGGCGGCCGCACAGCCGCTGACACCTGCGCCGAGAACAAGGATTCCAAGCCCCGCCAGGTCGCTCATGAAAGGTCGGATGCCTCCATCTCGGCAATATAGGGAAGCTGGCGGAAGCGTTCGTTGTAGTCCATTCCGCATCCAATCAGGAAGCGGTCGGGCATCTGGAAACCGACCCACTCGGCCTTGAAATCCTTTGCCTGTGGATGCAGGGGGCGGGACTTCTGGACGAGCACGGCCGTCTTGACGTCGATGGCGCCCTGCTCCTTGAAATAGCGCTTGATGGAGGAGAGCGTGAGGGCGGTGTCCAGCACCTCGTCCACCAGAAGGACATGCCGTCCCGCCACGGGTTTCTTCGGGGTTCCGCGCATGGTGATGCGTCCGGTGGAATGGTCATCCACGTAGCTTGAGACGAGGACGGAGTCCAGGATGAAGTCGCCCTTGAGGTGGCGTGTCAGGTCGACGGCGAAGTAGCATGCTCCGTTGAGGAGTGCCATGACGGTGTATGGCTGTCCTTCGTATCCTTTGTCGATCTCCTGCGCCATCTCCTCGATGCGCGACTGAATCTGCTCGTATGTCAAAAGGATTTTCATGGTTGTTCGAATGCGCTGAAGGTTGCTTGTATGACTGGGAAATCGTCGGATGGGGGTGGGGGGGTGTCAGCCGCAGCCGTGCGTCCCCGTGGCCTGGAAATATGCCTCACCTGCCAGGTATGAACTGCGGACAAGGGGGCCGCAGACGGCGCGTGCGAAGCCAAGCTCCTCCTCCGCAAAGCGGCGCCACTGCAGGAACTCCGAGGGAGGTATGAAGCGTGAGACGGGCACCTGCACCGGAGTCGGCTGCAGATACTGCCCCAGCGTCACAATCGAGACTCCCGCCCCCCGGAGGTCCCTGAGGGTCTGGCGAATCTCCTCCTCCTCTTCGCCAAGCCCCAGCATCAACCCGCTCTTGACAGCCATCGACCCGTCCGAGAGGGACGCCGCGTATGCGAGGACCTCGAGAGTGCGGCGGTATGTCGCGCGTGAGCGAATCTGCGGACTGAGCCTTTCGATGGTCTCGATGTTGTGGCCGAAGACCGCGGGGCCGGCCTGGATGACGGACTCGATGCAACGCCTGTCCCCATTGTAGTCGCTGGTGAGGACCTCCACAAGGGTGCCCGGACTGGCACTGCGGATTGCCCGGACCACATCCGCCATGGCGCCGGAGCCGCCGTCGGGAAGGTCGTCCCGCGTGACGCATGTGACGACGGCGTATTTAAGGCCGAGTTCCACGACGCTTTCGGCGATGTGCCTGGGCTCGTCTGGGTCCGGTGCGGAGGTTTTTCCGTGGTTTACGGAGCAGAATCTGCATGCCCGCGTGCACGTGTCACCGAGAATCATGAATGTCGCCGTGCGGTTCCGCCAGCATTCGCACCTGTTCGGGCACTTTGCGCCTTCGCAGACCGTATGGAGGCCGCCGCCGCGCAGGAGCCGTTTCATCTCCATCCGCCTTTCGCCGCCCTCGAATGGGGTTTTCAGCCATGGGGGGAGATGTCCGTATGTCCCGTCAAGGGAGAGCGACTCCTGGGAGAGGCCGAGGAGTTCCGCGCGACGGCTTCGGATGAACTCGCGGTCCATGGGTGCCAGCTCCAGTGCGTCCCACCGGGACGGGGGGAACCACTGTGCCTTCTGACCCTCCTGCGGCACGGCCTCCGCGTCAGCCGGAGCCATGCACAGCATGAAGTGTAGCGTAATCTGCGTCCCGTCCTCCCGTTTGCCATGCAGTGTTCCAACGGGCCTCGGGGTGTCCACCTCCAGTACGAGCTCCTCGCGAAGCTCCCGCCGGATGCACTCGTCAAGGCCTTCGCCGTCACGGCGCTTGCCTCCAGGGAACTCCCAAAGCCCGCCGAAGGAACGGCCCTCGGGGCGGGTGGCCAATAGCAATTTGCCGCCGCGGAAAACCACGGCGGCACATACGTCAAGGGAATACATTGGCTGATGAAGTCAGCTGGAATGAGCCGGGCCTAGAGGTCGCCGATGACGAATTCCGCGCGGCGGTTGCGCTGGTGGTCAGCGTCAGTCACCGCATTCTGGACCGCAGGCTTGTCCTCGCCATAGCTGAGGGTCTGCATACGGGCGTCGGCGACGCCGAGAAGTCCAAGATACTGCTGGACGGAGAGCGCGCGGCGTTCGCCGAGCGCGCGGTTGTATTCATCGCTGCCCCGGTCGTCAGTGTGTCCCTCGATGACCACTCCAAGCCCGGGGTTTTCGTTGAGATACGCGGCCAGGGTGTCAAGCTTTGCACGCTCGCTGGCGACGATGTCGGACTGGTCGTAGCCGAAGTAGACGACTCCTTCCCAGCGCTCCGCATTCTTCAGGAAGTCATTTCCCGCTCCTGCGGCGACCGGCTTGTCAGTCGCGTCCCAGGGTCCGACTCCGTCAAGGGCGCCATCGCCGCCGATTTCTCCAAGGTCGGTGGGGCCTGCGACGAAGAGTCCGTCGTCCCCGAACGAGGCTCCGCCAGGGGTCTTTGTGCCGGCGGCCGAAGGATTCCTGGCGACGCCGCTGAGGTCGATCTTTGGCTTCTTGGTGCAGGAGGAAAGCAACAGTGTGCAGGCGATGACCGCCACCAGGAGAACAAGGACTCTGTTCATGCGCATGATAAGTGTCGGAGGATGGATAGGACGACTATTCGTAAGGGAAAAATCAGGTTAGGCACAATGTTCACATACTGTAATGCCCAATTCCCTCCTCCGCATACGCTTCACGCCTTTTTTGATGGCAAAGAAGCCATGTCTTTCGGCGGAGGGGCTGCTTCCCCGCGGCCCACGGCGCCCCGTCATCCACACCTTCCCCACTGGTTATAGTATCCATGTCGCACAAATCCCTCACCGCCACCTCCGCTTCAACACCACCATGACCCCGTTTTTTGGCGAAAAGCAACTGCTATGGCAGCGCAAGGCAGACGAGTTGCGCCCTGAAATCAACCGCACCTGGATTGCCCCGGCCGCCTCCGTGCGCCCTGTCCTGGACCCCTCCGTATGGCAGGGCGTCCGCATGGAGCCCATCCCCGAGGGGCTGGAGGAACTGTCGGTGTTTTTCCGCGGCATCCACACCTGGACAATCGACTTTGGGCACCACATCGTCGGCACCGTGGAGCTGGAGTTGGAGGCGAGTTCCCACAACGACTCCCCTGTCAGGATTGAATACAAGTTTGCCGAGACGCCCTACGAGGCGGCGACCGACTTTTCCACATACAAGGGAGGGCTTTCAAGGAGCTGGCTCCAGGACGGCGTGCTTGTCCTCGACGACTTCCAGGAGGTCGTGCGCATTCCAAGACGCTACGCGTTCAGGTATCTGACGGTGAAGCTGGGTGCGCCTGGCTACATGCTGCGAATCCGCCGCATCCGTGCGGAGGCGCAGTCCTCCGCCGACGACTCACGCTACGTCCCCCTTGAGGATGGCGGCAACTACACCATGAAGGAGTGCGCCATCGACCATTGTTCCGCCTGGACTCTCCACGAATGCATGCAGGACTTCTTCGAGGACGGACCGAAGCGCGACCGCCGCCTCTGGCTTGGGGACCTTCGTATTCAGGCGCTTGTCAATGGCGTCTCCTACCGGAACTGGCAGCTTGTGGAAAGGTGCATCTACCTCCTGGCGTCCGTCTGCAACGAAAATGGCGAGATTCCCGGCTCGGCCTTCATCCTGCCGTCGGGCGCCCTGGCGAATTGCTTCCTGCCAACCTACTCCCTGCTGCTGGGGCCGACTCTCCTCGAACACTACGACCTCTACCAGCGGGAGGAAATATGCCAGGAGATGCTTCCCGTGGCGCTGAGGCAGCTCGAAATATTCAGGAAGATGGTCGACCCAGACGGAAATCTCAATGTCCCGAAGGGCGTATGGGTATTCATCGACCACGACGCCAACCTGGTGACAAATGCCGCCGCCCTCGGAGTCTACGCATTCTCACTCAGAAGAACCGCGCTGCTTGCCGAAAGACTTGGCGAACCCCACCCCGAGCTGGTCGCGGAAGCGGAGAGCCTCTGCAGGAAACTCCACCGCAGATGCTTTGACGAAAAGCTCAGTCTCTACAGAGCTGGCGGCGCATACGGACAGCTCTCCTGGGCAACCCAGGTGTGGTTCATACTCGCGCAGGTTCCGCCGGCGGAAGTCGCCGAAAGGGTGTGGGACGCCATCTTCCGGACGGAGGATATCCTGAAGCCGCGGTCGCCGTATCTCTGGCACACGGTGCTTGAGGCTGGATGGTCGCTGGGCAGAAGGGAGGATGTCCGGCACATCATCAACGAATACTGGGGAGGGATGCTGCGTCGTGAAGGCGATACGTTCCCGGAACTCTACGATCCGGCGGACCAAATGTATTCCTGCTACGGAGACTGCCTCATGAACAGCGACTGCCACGCATGGAGCTGCGGGGCGGGATACTTCCTCCGGCAACTCGTAGACTAGCTCCCGAAACCGGACAGGACGCCTGCGAATATCTTCGGGGTGACCCCCCGCCTTGCCTGTCAGACCGTTTCAGGGCAAAAAAAATGGCGGAGAGGCAGGGATTCGAACCCTGGTTACCTTTCGGTAAACAGCATTTCCAGTGCTGCTCAATCGACCACTCTGACACCTCTCCGCGTCAGGAAACGGCGCATAAGATAAACGACATTCGAGTTTTTTCAAGGAAGAAAAGCCAGGTTGGACGAAGGCCCCCCTGTTTTTTGCCCTGCGCCGCATTGTCCACAATTGTCATTTTCCCGTTGCCTCAGGGGCATTTACCGGGTGCGGGTCGCATTGCTTTGCGCTACATTACCCTGCTATGCCAGACGATGTGCGCATATCTGTAGAAGGCTTGGAGGTGGGGTTCCGCCATGGCAGGCGTATTCTGCCTGTTGTCGACGGCGTCTCCCTCGAGTTGCGCGGCGGCGAGATGCTTGCCCTCCTTGGGGAGAGCGGGTCCGGCAAGAGCATGACAGCGCTTTCGCTATTGGGTCTTCTGCCCCGTCCCGCGGGCTGTCTCACTGGCGGCAGCGCATGGTATCATGGCGAGGACATCTACCACGTCTCCGAGGAATCCCTGAGGAAGCTTCGCGGCCGTAGGATTGCGATGATCTTCCAGGAGCCCATGACCGCGCTGAACCCCGTCCTGACAATAGGAGACCAGCTCCGCGAAGTTCTTTCCACACACTTTGGCATGGGGCGACGGGAGGCGGACGAACGTGCGGCGCACCTTTTGCGCGAGGTGGAAATCCCCGAGGCGGAGAGCCGTCTGGCGTCATACCCGCATCAGCTTTCGGGCGGATTGCGCCAGCGTGTCATGATTGCGATGGCGCTGGCTGGAGAACCGGAGATAATCGTCGCCGACGAGCCGACCACCGCCCTTGACGTAACCGTCCAGGCGCAAATCATCTCACTATTGACCTCCCTTCAGAAGCGCCACGGCACATCCATCCTGCTCATCACCCACAACCTTGCGCTGGCGGCGCAGGGCGCCCAGAGATGCGCGGTCATGTATGCGGGTCAGCTTGTCGAAGTCGCCCCAAGCCAGGAATTCTTCCGGCAGCCCATGCATCCGTATACGCGGCTGCTGCTGCAGGCATTGCCCCGGGCGGACGCGCGGGGGCGGGAGCTTGAGACGATTTCGGGGGCGGTTCCACGGGACTGGAGTGTGATGAAGGGGTGCAGATTTGCGCCGAGATGCCCCTTTGCGACGGAGAGATGCCTCCTGGAACCGCCCGGGATGCGGGAGATCTCCCCTGGCCACGAATGCAGGTGCCTTCGGGTCGCCGAGCTTGCGGCGGGGTTCTCCCCGGCCAGGCTGGCTTCCACCGGCGAAACGGTCGATGAAGCCCGCCAGGAGCCGCCGGTCGTCCTTCGGGCTGAGGACCTCCGGGTCTGGTTTCCCGTAAGGCAGGGGTTCTTCCGGCAACGCAGGGAATTCCTGAAGGCGGTGGACGGGGTCGACCTTGAGATTCGCGAGGGCGAGACCCTGGCGCTGGTAGGCGAGTCCGGTTGCGGCAAGAGCACTGTCGGAAAGGCGCTTGTAAGGCTGCTGAAGCCCACTTCGGGGAGGTTTTCACTCTCTGACGGACGCGACCTGGCGTCACTCCCGGAACGGCAGCTTGGCGAATTGCACCGTCAGGTGCAGATGATCTTCCAGGACCCATTCTCATCGCTGGACCCGCGGCTGATGGTCGGTGAATCCCTCGGCGAAGCCCTGGACCTGCGCCATCCCAAGGACGGCGTTGACGAGCGGCGGTCCAGGGTGGAGGCGCTGCTGGAGACCGTCGGCCTCTCGGCGGAAGACCGCCTGCGCTACCCGCACCAATTCTCCGGAGGGCAGCGGCAGCGCATCGGCCTGGCGCGGGCGCTGGCGGCGGAGCCACGGCTGGTCGTCTGCGACGAATGCACCAGCGCGCTGGATGTCTCAATCCAGGCGCAGATGCTGAATCTCCTGAAGGAAATCCAGCGAAGGCTTCGTGTGGCATACCTCTTCATCACCCACGACCTGAGCGTAGTCGGCTACCTTTCCGACCGTATCGCCGTGATGTATCTCGGAAGGATTCTCGAAGAGGGAAGCGCCGAGGAAGTCCTTGCGTCTCCGCGCCATCCCTACACCCAGGCGTTGCTTGCCGCCGCGCCGAGGCTGGACGCATCACCTGACGGCGGACTGCAGGCCTCAGAGCCAGGCGCCCCGCTGGAGGGGGAAGTCCCTTCGCCCCTTGCGCCGCCGACGGGGTGCCCATTCCACCCGAGATGCCCGCACGCCACCGCAAGATGCGCGGCGGAATTCCCCGAATGGAGAAATGCCTCCGCCAACCATAAATACAGGTGTCTCCTCTGACCACGTTTTCCAGCCGGCAATTCCGGCATTTTTTCACCACGTCCTATTCACAAAATGACCAGTTCACTTCCCCTGCCCTATTCGACCCCGGAGAGCGAAGGCGTCTCCTCAGCCGCGTTAAGCGTCCTCATCGATTCCCTTGACAAGCTCAAATACATGCATGGCGTGACCGTCTTCCGCCATGGGAAGCTCATTCTCCAGGCGAGCTGGAAGCCCTATTCCCCGGGGGTTCCGCACCATCTGTTCAGCCTGTCGAAGAGCTTTGTCTCCTGCGCGGCGGGATTTGCGATCAGCGAAGGGCTGCTGGGCTTCGAGACCACCCTTGGGGAGTTGTTTCCGGAGGAGACGGGTGCGCCGGGCGTCCCGGCATCGGTCGGCGCCACCACCATCAGGAATCTTCTGACCATGCGCGGCGTCCACGGCGCCTGTGCGATGATGGGCAGCATCTTCAAGGGTGACCACAAGGCCCTTTTGGAAGGCTACATGCGCTTCCCTGCCGAATTCAGGCCAGGTGAGGCCTTCACCTACGACAGCGGCAACACCTACATGCTGTCCGCGGCGCTTCAGAAGGTCACCGGAATGGACCTTGTGGCCTACCTGCAGCCCAGGCTCTTCGACCCACTTGGCATCAAGACCCCCTTCTGGCAGCAGGACTACAACGGAGTCAGGCTTGGCGGTTGGGGGCTCTTCCTTTCGCTGGAGGACATCTCACGCTTCACGAAGCTCATTTCCGAGGGGGGCGTCTGGGAAGGCAGGCAGCTTCTTCCGAGGGAATACATCGAGGCCGCGACCTCCTTCCAGTCCGAGAATGCGCACAACAAGACGCGGGACTGGTCGAATGGCTACGGCTATCAGTTCTGGATGTGCAGCCACGATGGCGCCTTCCGGGGCGACGGCGCGTGCGGGCAGTTCGCCATTGTCATCCCAGACTACGACATTGCAATCGCCACCGAGGCTGGGCTGCCCGAGATGGGCAACATCATGGCTGACATCTGGGACAAATTCCTGCCGTTGGTTGACAAGGAGGGGAAGGCGCTCGTTCCCGACCGTGCCGCGCAGCATGCGCTTGCGGCGAGGCTCTCCGACCTGGAGCTGCCCCGTCCCATGGGCGCCTTTGCCAGCGACCAGGAGGGAGGCGTCTTCAAGCTCGCCCCGAACAGGGAGGGATTTGAGAAGCTTGGCCTTGAGTTCCAGGCATCGGGAGGCAAGCTCACCCTGGTCAAGGGAGGCGAGTGCTTTGACCTGCCCTTTGCGTACAACGGCTGGGCATTCGGCCATGCCGGCAAACTCTACGGCAGGGACCGGGCAACCCTGGGCGGCGACACCGCGATTTCGGCTGCCTGGGAGTCGCCGAATGTCCTCCTCCTCAACATGGCATTCATCAATGAACCCACCTTCAGCAGACTCCGCATCGAGTTCCAGGGGAGAACGACCATCAGAGTCCAACGCGAGTTCCATCTCTGGTTCCTCTACGGAGGCGATGACATGAAGGCAGACATCCTCGGGCACAGGGAATAGCAGCCGCCCGCCGCCACACCACCACCCAAGACAAACCACTGCCATGAAACATATCCTCCTAGCACTACTCGTCGCAATGTCGCCTCTGCATGCCGCCCTGCTCTGGAAGAGCGGCGCACCGACTCCACCGATCGTAGTCTCCAAGGATGCGCCGCTGCCTGCGAGGCAGGCCGCCGAGGAACTGGCATACTGGCTGGGACGCGCCACGGAGACAAACTGGCGCGTCGTCGAAGTCCACCAGGACGACGGAACCCCCGCAATCTACATCGGGGAAGCCGCAACCAGGGGAGTGCCAGGCGCGCCGAAGACAGACGCCCTGCCCCACGACGGATACTGGATGAAGGCGGAGGGAGGCACCCTGCGCATAGCGGGCCGTGACTACGCAGGGGGAATCGTCAAAAACTGGCTCCATCCCATGCAGACCGTCGACACCTGGAATCCCCAGATGAAGCTCTCCTCCTTTGGCGACATGGGCACCTGGGAGGGCGTCCACCAGTTCCTGGAGACCCTGGGATTCCGCTGGTACATGCCAGGCGAGCTTGGCACCATCGTCCCCGAACTCACTGAGATTCGCGTCGACGACATTGAGAAGGAGGTCTCCCCCGCCTTCGAATACAGGTATGCGTGGCTTTGCAACTTCGAGTACTCGCCTTTGGACGCGCTCTGGTATCGCAGAATCGGCTACGGCGCCCCCGAACCCGTCAACATCGGCCATTCATACTACTTCTTCACCATTGAATACGGGGAGACCCACCCGGAGTACTTTGCGCTTGTGGATGGACAGCGGGACTTGGATGACCTCTGTGCATCAGGGGGCGGGATGCTCTGTCTCTCCAACGAGGATGTGATTGACGCTTGGATCAAGATAATCAGGGAGTTCTTCGAGGAATATCCCGACACGGACTTGTTCCCCGTCTGCCCCAACGACAACCTTGCGCGCATCTGCGGATGCGAGGCGTGCCAGAGCCAGCTTTCTCCCCAGCTGGACTACGACGGCCTGTTTTCCAACTACATCTGGGGTTTCAACGTCAAGCTGGCCAAGCGTCTTGCGAAGGAGCTTCCCGGCAAGCGCATTGCCTGTTTTGCCTATTCCAAGTACCGCGCGATTCCCGACTGCATCGACGAGCTCCCTGAGAATCTCGCGGTCATGATCTGCTACAAGCGCCAGGATTTCCGCAATCCCTACAAGAAGCAGCACATCCGGGAGCTGATTGCGGAGTGGGGGCGCCTTGCAACCGGCGGCATCTACCTGTGGACCTACCCCCATCTCAACTACTGGGAGCCATGGCGCGGCTATCCGAGATTCTATCCGCATCTGCTGGCGGAGGATGTGCGGGCAAACAGCAGACTGCCTGTACTGGGGGAGTTCCTGGAATCGGAGTCCTACCAGCACAACGAACCCGACAAGGTCATCTACGACTTCCACTTCCCCGCGCTCAACCACCTGACCGCATATCTGGCGTCAAAACTCCTCTGGAACCCCGAACTTGACGTGGATGCGCTCCTGGAGGAATACTACAAGCTCTTCTACGGGGACGCGGCGCCGCTGATGAAGAAATACTGGGAACTCGTCGAAAAGATTACGATGAAGGGCAATATCACCCACCCCATGGACCACTACACCATTGACGAGGCGAAGGCGGTGATGGAGGTCCTCGACAACGCATTCGCCGCCACCAAAGAGGGCTCCCGCGAGTGGCAGCGAATCAAGCTGATGCTCGGCGAAATCCGCCTGAGGGAACGGGCAAAGCTCAACCCCAAGGAACAGGCTCCCTTCAAAATCGCGCTCTCCGAGGAGCTGATTCCCATTGACGGCACCCAGTGGAAGGACGCTGTGCGCTACGAGATGGTCACCAAGATGGGGGAGACTCCCGCCGTCAAGACCGAAGTCCTCGCCATCGCCGACAGGGAGGGCGTCGCCTTCTCATTCACCTGCCACGAACCCGTCAAGCGCGAACTCACAGTCGACGCAAGGAGGCACGACGACCCCAGGCTCTACCTGGACGACTCGGTGGAGGCATTCTTCTGCCGCCCGGACCAGAGCAATGCAATCCACTTCATAATCAACGCGGATGGATTCTTCGCGGACTACACCTGGCCAAACTCCGAAGACAGCGACGACATCTCCTGGAATACCTCCGGGCTGAAGACATTCAACGCGCGGGGCGACGGTTTCTGGTCGGTGCAGTTCAAGATTCCCTGGAAAGACTTCGGCCTGGAAGGCCCCGACGGGGCGGACCTGGTCGGCATCCTCTACCGTAACCGCCCATTCGAGGGCACGTACGAGTTCTCCTCCCTCGTGCCTACCTACTCCTACGCCCACAGGGTTCCGTCCCTTTTCCCGAAGGTTATCTTCGTAACACCTGAAAAGTAGCCATCCCCGTTTGGAGACGACATGAGACGAGTCCTGGTTGCACTTGCAGTTTCCATGGCGTTCCCCATGTACGCCTCCATCCTTTGGCAGATTGGGGAGCCCGCGCCGACCATCGTGGTCTCGCCCGACGCACCCGTCCCGGTGAAACATGCTGCCGACGAGCTGGCATACTGGCTCGGCGAGGCCACAGGCGAGGCCTGGCGAGTCACCACGGAAGCCCCGGAGGCCGGGCAGCCCGCAATCTACCTAGGCAAGGCCGCCACGGAGGGGGTTGCATCCGCCCCGATGATGGAGGAGCTTCCGCCGGACGGATACTGGTTCAAGGCCGACGGGCGGACAATCCGAATCGCAGGCCGCGACTATCCGGGAGGGCCGCTCGGCAACTGGCAGCATCCGCTGCGCAACCAGGAGACCTGGAATCCCGGCCTGCAGCTTTCAGCCTTTGGCGAGATGGGGACCTGGGGCGGCGTCCACCACCTCCTCGAATCCCTTGGCTTCCGCTGGTATATGCCCGGCGAGCTGGGGACGGTCGTCCCCGCCCTCCATGAGTTGACGGTCGAGGAGTGTGAATTCCAGGACGCCCCCGCCTTCGAGTACCGCTACGCCTGGCTCTGCGACTTCAATGACTCGCCACAGGACGCGCTCTGGTACCGCAGAATCGGCTACGGAGGCGCCGCCCCTGTCAACATCAACCACTCCTTCTGGATGATGCTTGAATACAAGGACTCCCATCCCGGGATATTCGCGCTGGTGGGAGGCGAGCGTGACACGACGAACCTCTGCGCATCCAACGGCTACGGGATGGAGTGCCTCTCCAACGAGATGCTTGTGGACCTCTGGGTCGGGATGGCACGCAGGTACTTCGAGTCGTTCCCCTCGATGGAGATATTCCCCGTCTGCCCCAACGACGGCCTTGAGAGGATTTGCGAGTGCGGCACGTGCCAGGCGCAGCTTTCACCCCACCTTGGGGAGGACGGGGTCTTCTCGAACTACGTCTGGAGATTTGTGGCGAAGGTGGCCGAGCGTGTCGGGGATGAGTTTCCCGGCAAGCGCGTAGGATGCTTTGCCTACGAGAGATACCGCGCCGTGCCCGACTGCCTGGACAGGCTTCCGCCGAACCTGGCCGTCCTCATCTGCTACCAGCGCCAGGAACTCATCGACCAGGAAAGAGGGGCGTCAATCAAGGCGACCGTGGAGAAATGGAGCAGGATAGTCAAGGACGGCATCTACCTTTGGACATATCCCCACCTGAACTACTGGCAGCCATGGCGGGGATATCCCAGGTTCTACCCGCATCTCGTCGCCGAAGACATCCGCCAGAACAGCCGCCTCAATGTCAAGGGCGAGTTCCTCGAGTCCGAATCCTTCAACCACAACGAGCCGGAGCGTGCAATCTATGACTTCCACTGGCCAGGGCTGAACCACCTGACCGCATATCTCGCGGCAAAGCTCCTGTGGCACCCCGAACTGGACGTGGATGCGCTCCTCGAAGAATACTACGCCGGCTTCTACGGACCAGCCGCCGCCGAAATGAAGGAATTCTGGGAAAGGGTCGAAGAGATTACGATGAAGGGAGTCTTCCGGCATCCATTCGACATGTACACCGTGGAGGAGGCACGGCACCTGGCCCAGAACCTCAGGAAAGCCGAGGAAAAGTGCCCGGAGGAGAGCCCGTATCGGAGACGCATCCGGCTGATTCGGGAGGAGTTCAAGCCTGGACTCAGGGGGCTGCTGCTGGCGCGCGGCAGCCAGAAACCCGTCGAAGCCCCATACTCCAAAACGCCTCTCCTGCTTAACGGAACCCCGTGGGAGGGCGCAAAACGATACGAAACGGTCACAAAACAGGATGACAACCCCCCAGTCAAGACAGAACTCTTCGCAGCTTCCGACGAAGAGGGACTCGTCTTCACCTTCATCTGCCACGAACCCGACAAGAAAAGACCAGACGCAAAGGCTATGACCTTTGACGACAAGAACATCTGCAAGGACGATGTTGTCGAACTTTTCTTCTGCCATCCAGACTTGTCGGGCGGAACCCACTACATTGTCAATTCTAACGGCGCGGTCGCCGACTACGCATGGAACAACCAGGATGCCGCCGAAAACATCGCCTGGGACGCAAAAAACGTGACAACATTCGCAGAACCCGGGGACGGAAGGTGGATTGCGCAAATCAAAATCCCCTGGGAAAACTTCGACGCCACGGGGCCTGGAGACTTCGACATAATCGGGAACCTCTGCAGGACGCGTCCAATCAACGGGCGGGAGGAACACGCCGCGGCCGTGGCGACCTGCTCCTACGCCCGCCTGGCTCCTTCGGCATTCCCGCTGATTCTCGTCCCCGATTTTTCCAAATAAGTCATAAGTTATTTATATTCAACTAGTTACCCCACACCAACAAACACAAGAACAGGAGCGGCGCGGCCTTTTCCGCCCGTCTTCACCAACAAAAGGACAAACGATGAGTTCACCCCGTGAATCACTAGCCTCGCGCATGGGCTTCATACTTCTCTCCGCAGGATGCGCAATCGGCCTTGGAAACGTCTGGAGATTTCCCTTCATCGTCGGGCGCTACGGCGGCTGCATCTTTGTCCTTTTCTATCTCCTTTTCCTGTTCATCATGGGATTCCCGCTGTTGTTGACGGAGATCAGCATTGGTCGTGGCAGCCGCAAGAACCTGGTCCACGCGATGCACGACCTGGCCCACACCCACAAGAAAGCCTGGGGGACAATCGGCTTCATCCTTCTGATGGGGTGCCTCATCCTGATGATGTACTACACCACCGTGTCGGGCTGGCTCTTTGCATACACCAGCGACTACATGAGAGGTGCCTTCAAAGGCGTGCATGACGCATCGAAATACGGCGAGTTTTTCGGCAATCTGGTCAGCACCCCTGTCCGTTCCACCATTTCGATGGCGATTGTCTGCATCATCAGCGGCGGCGTCTGCGCCATTGGCCTCAAGCGTGGCGTGGAGAGCGTCGTCAAGGTCCTCATGGTTGCGCTGATGCTCCTCATCCTGGTCCTTGCGGTTTACGCCATGACCCTTCCCAACGCCGCCGAGGGCCTCAAGTTCTACCTGCTGCCAAATGTCGACAACTTCATGAAGAACCCCATGGAGACGATCTTCGCCGCAATGGGGCAGGCATTCTTCACACTGAGCATCGGCATCGGCTCGATGGAGATCTTCGGAAGCTACCTTGACTGGAAGACCTCTCTCACAAAGGAGTGCATCTGGATCATCGCCCTTGACACATTCGTGGCATTCTCCTCCGGCCTCATCATCTTCCCCGTCTGCGCCAGCAACAACATCGACGTCAGCGCCGGTCCTCCCCTCATCTTCGTCTCCCTGCCAAGCGTCTTCGCAACTCTTCCCGGCGGGCAGTTCTGGGGATTCCTCTTCTTCCTCTTCCTCCTGCTGGCGGCCCTTACGACTGTCATCGCCGTCTTCGAGAACCTGATTGCATACCCGATGGACGCCAAGCTGATGAACAGGCCCGCCTCCAGCGTCTTCATCACACTCCTGGTGATTGTCCTGTCGTTGCCCTGCGTCCTGGGCTTCAGCACCCTCAGCTTCATCGAGCCACTTGGGGAGGGCAGCACGATTCTTGACCTCGAGGACTTCATCGTCAGCCAGAACCTCCTGCCCATCGGCGGCCTCATCCTCTTCATCTTCGCGTTCTGCAAGAGCGGCTGGGGCCAGGAGAATTTCCTCAGGGAAGTCCACGAGGGGCAGAGCTGGAGATACTCCAGGGGGGCCATCTTCTACTGGAAGCACATACTCCCCGTAATCATCGCCGCAATCCTCCTGCTCGGATACTACACCTTCTTCAAGTAGCCAGAGAGTGCGCGGGCGGGCGTAGCCATCTGGCCGCGTGCCGCCCGCATTCCCTCATACACCGCCGACGCCCATGTGGAACAGCCGTTGCTACGCCCGTCTTCTGATAGACAACCACATCACCGACCAGCGCCCCGGGTACATGGGCCGGTTTTCATCGAAGGACTACGTCCGCCTCGTCAAGGAATCCGGCGTGGAGTCGGCGATGGTCTATTCCTGCGACCACAACGGGAACTGCTACTATCCGACGGAGGTCGGGCATCGACATGGGAACCTTGGGGGGCGTGACCTCTTCGGCGAGGTTGTCTCAGGGCTTCGCGGGGAGGGGATTGTGCCCGTGGCGTACTACACGGCAGTCTACCACAACGACTGTGCGAGGCGTCTCCCCGGGGCGCGGATTATTGACAACGTGGGGCACGACCACGATGGACGCTACCACTTCACCTGCCCCAATTCCCCGGAGGCATTGTCCTTCTACAAGTCCCAGCTGGCGGAGATACTCGAGTATCCGATTGAAGGGATATTCATCGACATGACCTTCTGGCCGACAATCTGCTGCTGCGACGCATGCAGGAGAAGGTACGGCAGGGACTTCCCCGAGGTGATTGACTGGGATTCGCCGGAGTGGGTGGGCTTCCAACGTTTCAGGGAGAGGTCACTGGTGGAATTCGCGGAGGAATTGACTGGCTTCATCAAGGAAAGGCGCCCCGACATCACCGTCACCCACCAGTTCTCCCCCGTCATGCACGGCTGGTATCTTGGACAGACCGACGGAATCGCGGCGGCCTCCGACTATGCGTCCGGCGACTTCTACGGAAACAAGCGCCAGCAGCGCTTCGCCGTAAAGGCATTTGACGCGTACACAAGGCATCCACCCTTCGAATTCATGACATCGAGGGGCGTCAGCCTCAGGGACCACACTTCGGCAAAGTCCGACGAGGAACTCCTGCTCAGCACGATTACCACACTCGCCAACGGCGGCGCATATCTGCTCATCGACGCCATCAACCCCGACGGAACCCTCGAAGAGGCGTTCTACAGGCGATTCAAGGGGCTCAACGAAACCCTCAGGCCATACCGCGAATGCGTAAAGTCGCTCGCTCCACGGATGCTTGCGGACGTGGGCATCTACTTTTCAATGGAGAGCTGCGTCGACCGCAACAAGAACGGCCTCAAGCTCAGGGAATTTGACGGCGGGTGCGCCAACAACATGTCCGTCCGGAAGAATGCGGTCCTTGACGAGACCCTCGGCGTCTCCGACATTCTCACCCAGATGCACATTCCGTGGCGTGTCCTGACCAGTTCCACGAAGGACTTTGGCGGCATCAGTGCCCTGGTGGTCTGCAACTCGGCCTATCTTTCGGCTGAGGAGTGCGACCGCATACGGGAGTTTGCGCGTGGCGGCGGCACCCTGATTGCAACCGGTGCGACCTCGCTCTACGATGTCGACGGCAACGGCGGCGTGGACTTTGCGCTGAGCGACCTCTTCGGCGTCCACTACACGGGAAGGCGTTCCGACTGGATTACCTACTCCTGCAAGGAGCTTCTCTATGCGGAGGGCAACGTCCCCCTTGTGCGCGCCGACGCCGACACGAGAGTCGACGGCCTGCTCACATTCCCCGACTTCCCCGCCAACGACCCACTCCACTACGCTTCAATCCATTCAAACCCGCCAGGTGATTCGCCCAGCGAATACCCCGCCCTCACCTGCCACAAATATGGAAGGGGAAAGTGCGTCTGGATGGCGGCGCCCGTCCCACTACTGCTGCACGACTCCCAGAGCCGTTTTCTGGAAGGACTCTTCCAGGAATACCTTCCGCACTTTGTCGTGGCATCCAGGAATCTTCCCAACTCACTGGAAATCACGGTATTAGAATCCAAGGACAAAACACGGAGGCTTCTATGCCTCGTCAACCAGCAGGACCAGCAGCCCGTCATACCGCTCTCTGACATTGACCTTGCGGTCAAGTGGTCATCCCGGCCAACGGAAGTCCGGGATGTTCTCACCGGCAAAGGGGTTGAATTCCAATGGGACTCCGCATCATCACTCCTCTCCCTGCACTTTGACAGAATCCACCTAGCCGAATTCCTGGTCATCGGCGGGCAATAGCCCCGCAAAGGGCTCGTTCGGAGGCTGAATACCGCAGCGACTCGGCAAATGCCCACCACTGCGAATCCGTCACAACCTGCCTCCGCAAAGTGCAAATCAATAGTGCAGAAATTGCACCTTGGCGGAGAAGTGACTGTTCCTGAGAAGAGCCCCCACTGCAACGCAGAAGATGATTGCCGAGGAAATCGGCAGATCCGAGCGAACGGTAAAATCTTTGACAAAATCACTGCAGAAGAGGGGCTTGCTGGCCCGCCGCCATGGGAGGAAGGCGGGCACCTGGGAGGCCCGGGAAGACGAGGAATAGTTATAACATACTCTCCTGCAACAAGTTACATAGACAATCCACCGCCGCGGCGTCCGTATGACTCTATTGGATAGACCGACACGGTCATGGACTCCGCGCCTTCCGGAAGTTTTTCCCGTGGCACCGTGACATTTACCACTGGCGCGTCTTCCGGCAGGTTTTTATAGAAATCTGAGAAGAAGAGGTATTCCTGGTCTCCGAGAGTGACTGCGTACGAGTGTACGAACTCAGGGTGTTTTGCGGCAGTGAAGGTGAGGTGCATTCCTTCGTCGTCGAACCTCCTTGAGATTTCCGCATTCTTTGGGAACTCCGGGGCGATTCGGTGTTTTGCCCTTTCGTCGGTGTATGTGAAAGTATTCTTTTCGAGCGGGAGTTTGAGGCACCATGCGGGTGCGAGTTCCGTTCCGCTGTAGAGGTTGATTCGGTGGAGGATGATTCTATCCTGGAAGACCTCCACGTAGAGATACTCTTCGCATAGCGTGGACTCCGGGGGAATGCTTCCGTTGACCTTTCCGCTCTCAAGTTCGGTGTAAAGAAGGCTGGATGTTCCGACGGAAGTGTATTCGCCCTGGTGGATGCTGCGCTCGTCACGAATCGAATAGTGGGAATGCCCGGAGAAGTGGATGACGCTGGGATGCCCCTTCAGCATCTCCGAAATGAATGGATTGCCCCACTCGTCACTCCCGTAGACCGTTCCCTTTCCATGCTGATGGGTCAGGACGAAGATGGGCTGCCCGGGAGCCCGTTCCTCTGCTGAACGCAACGCCTCCTCCAGAAAAACCCGCGAGACCTCGCCGTATGTGCCGTGGCAGTTGCCATCCTCGGGACTCAGCCCGATGAAGTCAAAGCCGTTCATGACGAAGTGGTTGTTGATCGAAGGTATGCGAAGCCCCGAGGTGAAGTTCGCCTGGGCGACGTCCACTGCCAGCCCGCCACCGTAGTCGTGGTTTCCCATCACGAAGAGAAACTGCGGGGCGCCCTCGGGAAAGACCTGGGAGACAGTCTCGTGGAAATCCTCGTAGACCCTCGGGTCGGCATTGTTGGTGACATCGCCGCCGTAAAGGACAATGTCCACCCCGCCCATCGCCTTCAACTGCTCCAGGGCGCGCTGGAGATTGCGGCGCCCGGCATTGCTATCCGGGCCAGACTCGCTCTGCGTATCGCTGACAACGCCAATGCGGAAAACAGGCGCACACTTGTCCTCGCCCATGCAATCCATGCAAAACACTCCAATTCCCAGGAAAAAAACTGCTAGAAGACTAAGAAAACGCATCATTACCAAGACCTCCAAGCACACGCGCACGACAGGGGACGCACACGTGCCAACCGCCGCATAGGACGGTCTTGTTGACAATTGCGGACATTGCGCGGGCGCATCCCGTTGTCCGAGTCCAATTGCGCCCGGAGGGCTCCGTCGCCGATTGCGGCGGAGTAAAGCGATACTTTACAGCGTGGGGCATTGCCGCGCCGCCGTAATTCGATGAGAAGCTATGCATTTTCCTCGGCGACGCTGTCACGCATCCTGATCCGGTAGATTTTAGGCACTAGGAACTTGAGGATGGCCGCCACGGGGATTGCCAGGATCATGCCCGCAATCCCCCCCAGGACGCCGCCAAGCAGCACCACGATAATTGTCTCGAGGGTAGTCAGTCCGAGGGAGTTTCCAATGAACTTCGGGTATAGGAGGAATTGTTCGAGGATTCCATTGATGATGAGATATGTGGATGTGACTCCGACCAGGGTCACAACTACTCCCGAGTCGCAGAATCCCAGGCAGATGAGGGCGGTGAGGGTGTAGCTTGCCATGGGGCCGATGAAGGGCAGGAAGATTGTCATGCCCGCCGCAAATGCAAGCGGAATCCCGTATGGCACGGAGAACGCGGTGAAGCAGACCAGGTAGAGCGCAGTCTCGATAAGGACAATCGAAAAGTATCCCCTGACCCAGCAACGGAACATCTGAGCCACCGAATTGATGATGTCGGCGGCCTCGTCACGCACTTCCCCGGATGGCTTGGGCAACCACGGAGAACTGTAAATCGAATGGACGCACCACTTGCCAATGTCAGACTTCTCCCCGTCACCGCCAAAGGACGCCATCTTCATCACAAAGAAGAGAAAGAAGAAGAAAAAGAGGATTATGTCAAAGGCAAAGACGCCTATCGACGAGGCTGTCCCAAAGAGAAATCCCAATAGGCCGCGGCTCTTGGAAAAGGCAAACTGCGCCACCTCCGATGGATTCTCGTTGACATACTCCTTGATGCGGGGGCGAAGGTCGCGCATGAACTGGCGGAAGGAAAAGACCTCCGACTCAAGGGACTCCTCCTCCTGGCCGCCCGGCATGCCGCCATCCTCGGAAATCATCCCGGATATCCTGCTTTCGGCCGCCCTCAAGGTCTCACTCTCGGAAAGCCACGCACTCACGGAACGACCCGCATTCATGGCCGCAGGAATAATCAGACGGGCCGAAATGAATAGTATGGCTACCAGGGCCGCAATGAGAAAGAGGGACATCGCAAGGGTGGACCTGAATACAAGGCGGGAACGCTCCTCCTTAATAGCCTCCTCCTCGGTCAAAACACGCTTTACACCGCTGATCTTCTCACGTAAACGGACAAAGGGATATCTCAACGAACGCAGAAAATCACAGATCCTGCGGACGGGCTTGAGCTTGAACAGACGCTCAAATAACTTCTCCAAGGGCAGAAAAAAGTACGCGGTGATGATGCCGAAGAGAAGCGATTTCAGACAGAGGGACATCACCCCGAAGATGAACAATATCGCCAACGCCGCAACAACGCCGGCACCAGATCTGAAAAACGCCCTGTTGAACATGGAAAAAGTAGAGAATAGGGAGGAGGGAGGAGAAAGCAGTGCGTGGCCACTTTGCAGTGGGCTTCCG